>AFSR01000025.1_pt1 | contig 94619 bp, 83 predicted proteins | sample 296848 | NCBI WGS metagenome assembly AFSR01 (sample SAMN02954305, study PRJNA68063) | hot springs metagenome | biome: terrestrial; feature: Mushroom and Octopus hot springs; material: microbial mat core samples; isolation source: Yellowstone National Park Mushroom and Octopus hot springs ...
CCCCGAAGGGGGAACTCTACCCTTATTAAACCCAAGCGGGGCAAGGAATGCAAGGCCTATTTGCGAGGGGGTCGGTCGAAGAGGGCAAAAAAGGCCTTGCAGAGGAGGGGTGAGAGGCCTGAAAGCCTTGTGGCGCAAGGCATCGAGCGGGTCAACGAAAAAATCGGCTTTTGCGGGTTTTGGCGAGGCGCTCGCAGAAGCGTTGATACCGTTTTTATGTGCTTTTGGCAACATGGCTAGGATCGGGATCCCTGGCAAGTCCGAGCTAGGGGCTAATTGCGCAGGCGACCGGAGCGGAGGATGCTGAGGATGAGCCACAGTCCCAAGAGGCTGGCGGCGCCAAAAAGCAGCTCGCTCAGCCAGAAGACCTGGAAGCGCTGGGTTTGCGCCGAGATGATGGCGGCGCCGATAATCAGGGATCCGACCAGGATGCTGTAGGAGAGGCGGTTGGCCGACTGATCCAGGCTGATGCGGAGGTCTTCCAGCTCTTGGATGGTGAGGTTCCAGCGTTGGGTTTCCGAGGTGATGCGGCTAAGCAGCACTTCCAATTGCCGCGGCGACTGCAGCGAGAGGTTTTTCAGGTCCAAGGCTGTGCGCAGCAGCGAGGGTAGGGGAGCTTCCCCCAGCAACTGCTGCCGAAACACGTCCGCCATCAGGGGGCGAATTTGCTCCGGCAGATTGTAGTCTGGGGTGAGCTGGCGGGCGATCCCTTCCAGATTGGCCAGGGCCTTGGCGCACAGCCCCAGGTTGCCGGGGATGCGGATCTGGTTGCGCCGCGCTGCTTGCAGGATCTCGGAGAAAAGCTGGCTAAAATCCAGCTCGGCCACAGTTAGGGTGTAGTACTGCCGCAAAAGACGCTCGTATTCCCGCTGCAACTGGGCCAGGCTGACGGCGGGATCCCGCAAGCGGCCCCTGGGGCTTTCCGGCAGGGCCAGCTCCAGGGTGAGTTCGGCACAGCGCTGGGCATCCAGGCTGACGATGGCCAAAATCAGCTCCAGCACAATCTGCTGCGTGCGCGGATCCAGCCGCCCAATCATGCCGCAGTCCAAGAGGGCTACGCGACCGGATCCCAAATAGAACAAGTTGCCGGGGTGGGGATCGGCGTGGAAGTAGCCGTCGATGCAGATCTGCTGGAAAAAGGCGCGGGTGAGCAGGCGGGCAAGCTGCTGCGGCTCGGCGTCGCTGCGATCCGCCTCCAGGAGTGGCTTTCCTTCGATCCACTCCAGGGTCAGCACCTTGGGGGTGGTAAGAGCCCAATAGACGCGCGGCACCACCAGTTGGTTGGGATCAAACCAACGGCCAGCCTGCAGGCGTTGCCGCAGCTGCTCCGTGTGGCGGGCTTCCTGGGTAAAGTCCAGCTCCGCCTGAATGGCCCGGCAAAACTCATCCGCCAAGGCCACCACGTCTGCCAGCCGGCCAAATTCTGTTTGCGCCACCAATTCAGCAATGCTGCGGATGAGCCTTGTATCCCGCTCTACTATTGCCTCCACGCCGGGCCGCTGGATCTTGAGGGCCACCGCTTCGCCGCTGACGAGATGGGCGCGATGGACCTGGGCAATGGATCCCGCCGCCACCGCTTCCGTGTCGAGGCTGCTGAATACCTGTTCCAGCGGCTTTCGCAACTGCTGGCGCAGCAGGATCTCCACCGCGTTCCAGGGCACGGGGGGCACATTGCTCTGCAGGGTGCTGAGGGCCTCGATATACTCCCGCGGCAGCAGGTCGGGGCGGGTGCTCAGCAACTGGCCCAGCTTCACATAGACCGGCCCCAGATCCACCAGGATGTTGCGCAGCACCAGGGGTGGTGGCAGTTGCGGCTCTTCCGCCTTGCCCAAAGAGAGCAAGCGCCGCATGTAGTCCCAGCCGTGGCGCAGGACTACTTCTAGGATCTCCGCCTGACGGGCGCTATTCTGGGCCAGCCGCGCAAAGACCACCTCTTTCCTCTCCTCTTCCGGGCTTGCCTAGGAAGGCTTAGAAAAAGGGCACGGGAGCCACCCGGCGGGTTCCATCCCAGCCGCTGGCTAGCCCTTCTCGCAAGACCCGCAGCACCTCGTCGGTGCTGGCGTTGGGCTCGGCAAAGGAGAAGAGGTGCTTATAGCGCAGCCTCCCTTCGCGATCCACGATGAACTGGCCTGGCAGGGGCGCCCCCAGGGCTTGGCCGACGCCGTAGAGCCGAAAGGTTTTGCACTCCGGATCCACCAGCAGCGGATAGGGCAGTTCCAGGTCGGCTTGGATCTGTTGGCTTTGCACCGGGTCGGTGCTGGTAACCATCAGCAGCTCTGCTCCCAGAGCCCGGATCTCCTCGTAGCGGGCCTTCAGCTCCTGGATGTGGGGGTAGCAGAAGGGGCAGAAGAGCTTTTCTGTAAAGATGCGGGTAAAGGCCAGAACCACCGGCTTTTGGCCGCGGTAGTCCGACAGGCGCACGGGATCCCCGTGCACATTGGGCAGCTCAAAGTCAGGGGCCAGCTCGCCAATCTGCAGAGGGCTGTTGGCCGGCTGGGGGATGAAGTTGTCGAAAAAGCGACGGTTGAACAGGCTGCTGTTGCTGGTCATTGCCATTTTTTACGTTTCTTTACTACCTGCCACCAGCCTAACCCAAAGCCTCGGCCACTGCCTTTAGCCGTCGCAGTTGTGCCCGCATGTCGTGCCGGGTCAGCTCCGCTGCCACCAGATAGAACCCTGCCGCCACCCAAGGGTTGGGGATGCAAAACTCAAAGCGGTTTACCAATAGCGTTCCCAGCGGCTGGGGGCAACATTCCCAGCGGTCGGTGCCCTGAAAAAAACCCTCAAACTGCCACTGCACCAGGCCCTCGGCCCGCTCGGCGATCACGCAGTCTAGGCTGGGGGAAACCAGCGGCAGGCGCAGGAAAAAGCGGTAGCGGCTGCCCAGTTGCCCAGTGGGGGATCCCAGCGCCTCACAGCCCAACAGGGGGTTGAGCCAGCGCCGCATCAGCGCTGGATCGATTAGACAGCGCTCCACCTGGGCCACGCCAGCGGCAATTTCAATCGCTTGAGTATAGACGGGCATGCTCTAGGGAGCGGCTGCAGCGGCAGGCTGCGCTTCGCCGCCAGGGACGACGGTACTCAGCAAAATCAGGATATCGCGATACTCCACCTGATCCGGCCCGCGGCGGGGGGATCCCACTTGGATGACCGCCTGCTGGGGCGGCCTGTCGGGGCGAGGGGGAGACTCGAACACCAGCGTGCGGATGCCGCCGGCCTGCTCGAGATCGGAGAGGAGATCCCAGCCCCGGCCCCAGAGGGTGCGGCGGTAGTAGGCGGCGATCTCCGAGAGAGGTTGAGAGGTCTGCAAAATCAGGGAGGCAAGCCCTCCTTCCTGATCCCAAATTTGCCCCGAAGAGATGACGGTGGCGTCGGGCAAGCGCAACTGGTGCGGGAAGTGGGGAGGGAGAGCGCGGGTATCGCCCACGGAAGCCTCAAAATGGGTGCCATCTTCGCCGATGTGGCGCAGCACCGGATCCGGGGGGGCAGCTTCGGAAGGAGATGCGTCTGGCCAAGGGCGACAGGCAGCCAACAACGCTAGCGACAGCCAAGCCAGAAGTTGCACCTGACCTGGGCAAAAATGTCCTCTCATCGCATAGCCAGGGATCCCTCAGTGGGTTATAGCGGATCCCCATTCCTCCCCACAACCCGTTAGCAGGGATAGCAGGACCCCTCGAGCTGCACAAGCGGCAACTGCACAGCCTAAGATAGGTTCTGGAGAGGTGTCCGAGTGGTTTAAGGAAGCAGTCTTGAAAACTGTCGTGGCGCAAGCCACCGTGGGTTCGAATCCCACCCTCTCCGTCAAATCAAGTTTGCCGCAGGGAGACCATCCAGACCTAGCTGGATTCCCTTGTCTCAGTTCCCAGAGGTTTGTTTTCAGAGGCAGCCGGCCAGAGGCCGCGGCAGCTAGGATCCACTCTCAGCAGGATGAGGATCCTCTTTTTTTGGGGGTTCTCGAGGAGAAGATTTTTGGCTCCACTGGAGTTGTCGCAGGATCCCGCGTAACAGGGCCACCTCGGACACGGTCAGGCCGGCGCGGTGAAAGAGGGCGCGCAGCTTGAGCATCTTGCGGCGAGCGGTGTGGGGGTGCAGGTAGCCAATTTGCAGCAACAGCGCCTCCAGGTGGCCGAAAAAACCCTCCAGCAGCTCGAAGGGAGCCGGCTTTGAGATCCCAGAGCTGGTCACTGGCGGGGGAAGATTCTGGCAGAGGAGGGTGCGCAGCTCGTAGCAACAGATGCCCACTGCCTGGGCCAAGTTCAGGGAAGGGTAGGCCGGATCGGTGGGGATCTGGATCTGGCGATGGCAGAGGGCCAGCTCTTCGTTGCTCAAGCCCCGATCTTCAGGGCCAAACACCAGAGCGGCAGGGCCGGCAGCCAGCAGCTCCGGGAAAGCCTGGCGGGGAGACTGAATTTGCCATTCGGGCGGGTAGGGCTCGCGGCGGCCTGCTGTCCCGAATACCTGCACACATCCCTGAAGGGCCTCGGCTAAGGTTGGCACCTGCCGGGCTTGGCGGAGCAAGTCCGTCGCATGCACGGCCATGGTGACTGCTTCTGCGTCGAGGGGATCGCATTGGGGATCCACCAACACCCACTGCCGCAGGCCCATGTTTTTCATCACGCGGGCAATGGCCCCGAGATTGCGCGGCCCTGCCGGCCGCACTAACACAAGGCGTACCTGCGCCAATCGCTCCTGAGCCCAGTTGGACGATGCCGGCATTGCTCAGAAATCGCAGATAGGGATCCCCTAAAGTAGAGGAGTTAGATCTTGTCATAGATTGCGCCGATGGGATCCGCCTACCGCCGTTGGCTGAGTTGGATGTGCCTATTGCTGCTGGGGTGCTGCTGGGGATCCCCAGCCTTGGCTGCCCATTCGTCGCTCTCCCCAGCAGCAGAGCCGACTCAGGTGTCGCCCCAGCTCGTTCGCGATAGCGGTGCGGAGCACTTTTCTCTGGCCGAGGCGCGACAGCGGCTGGAAGCCATTGCCGAGGCCATGCGCTCGATCCGCCTGTGCAGCCGCCCCAACTGCCGTTACCGCGATATCTCCGTCGAGGTTCGACCCATAGCAGGAGCCGAGCCGCCGGAGTACGAGGGCCGCATCGACGCCGCCATCGACCGCCCCTCCGGTAGCTTGGACAGGGCCCACTACCGGCTGCGATTTCGGGGGGGGCGTTGGCAGTTGTTGGGGGGGGAAGAGGTTTCCGATGTCTCCTCGTTTTTCTTTGAGGGAGATACTTACGAGGTGTTCAGCGCCTACGGCAGTCGCAAAGGCAAATTGGCAGACGCCAGCAGCAGCCTGCGCGTTGGCTATCGGGAACTCTACTATCGCGTTTTCGACCGGGGCCAAGAGCGTTGGCCATAGAGACCTATGAGAGAACAACAACACACCTTGGCCAGCTCTATTTCCCTAGAGGGGGTGGGCCTGCACACCGGCCTGCCGGTTCGCTGTAGCCTGCATCCGGCCCCTGCCAGCAGCGGTCGAGTCTTTGTGCGGGTGGATCAGCCGGGCTCCCCTCCCATCCCCGCTCGGTTGGGATCCCTGGCCCCTGCCGCTCTCTGCACCCGTCTACAGCAGGGATCCCCCCCTGTCCAGGTGCAGACGGTGGAACACTTGTTGGCCGCTCTTTACGTGCTGGGCATCGACAACTGCCGCATCGAGGTGGAGGGGCCGGAGCTGCCGATTCTGGATGGCTCCGCCCTGCCCTTTGTGGAGGCCGTTGCCCAAGCCGGGATCCTGGCCCAGGAGCAGCCGGCCCTGCTGGGGGTGATCCAGGAGCCGGTCACGGTCTGGGCAGGGGAAGCCTTTGTCAGCGCCGTGCCCTACCCCGGGTTTCGCTTTACCTATGGCATCGATTTTGCCGACTGCCCTATCGGCCAACAGTGGCTGAGCTGGCGGGAGAACAGGGCGGACTTTGTCCAATCCATTGCCCCGGCCCGCACCTTCGCCCGCCAACAGGATGCGGAGCTGGCCCGCCAACAGGGGCTGATTCAGGGGGGCAGCTTGGAAAATGCTATCGTCTGCAGCAAAACCGAGTGGTTGGGGCCGTTGCGCTTCCCGGATGAGCCGGTGCGCCATAAGCTGATAGATTTACTAGGAGATCTCAGCTTGTTGGGCTGCCGCTTGCAGGGGCACATTGTGGCCTACAAGGCGGGCCACGCCCTCCACCACCGTTTGGCTGAGCAGTTGCTCAAGAGTGGATCCCTGCAGGTGGAGCCAGCTCAAGAGCAAGCAAGGGATCCCCTTTGCCTCGGTGGGGTGGAATCTCGCTCTTCGTTTTGAGGGGGATCCCGGCTGCTGGGATGGGTGAAAAGTTCCTGGCCTGCTGCAATTTCTCTGTGCGGCCTTGCTTTGGGTTCAATGCCCGCCCATGCGGGCTTTAGCTAATCCGCCGTTCGCGCTAGCGGGACGTAGTCCTGGAAGCCCCGCTCTGTACCCCCCTATATCCCAGCCCCCCAGTCCCCCCGTATACGGGGGGATATAGGGGGGCGGGCCGGTCAGAGTCGGGATGAGAGGCGGGAGCGTTCAACAGGTACAATGCATTCATCATGAGAACCGCTTACCAGTACCGCTTGCGCCCTACTGCTAGCCAAGTCGCCCTGATGGGTGAGTGGCTGGAGCTGCTGCGTAGGCAGTACAACTATCGCCTGGCAGAACGGTTCAACGGGTGGGAGCAGAATCGCTGCAATATCCATGCCTGCTCCTTGACGGTCTGCCATCTGCCTGAGTTGAAAGACAAGCCCGATTTCTACTCACAGAAACGAGACTTGGTAAACACAAAGGCTCTCTTCCCCGAATACCAAGCGATTCATTCCCAGGTGCTCCAAGACTGTGTAGAGCGGGTGCAAAGAGCGTTTGACCGATGGCTAAAAGGTGACTGTAACGGCAAGCGGGCAGGCAGGCCCAGGTTTAAGGGAGTTGGGCGGTATCGCTCCTTCACCTTCCCCCAGATGAAGCAGGACTGCATTCGAGGGCAGTTTATCCATCTGCCCAAGATTGGGCCGGTCAAGCTGGTCCAACACCGTCCTTTGCCTGAGGGGTTTGTTATCAAAACGGCCACCATCACCCGCAAGGTGGATGGGTGGTACGTCACCTTGAGTTTGCAAGATTCGTCTGTCCCGGAATGGAGCCCTGACACGCCAACGTGGGAAAACACGATGGGGATAGACCTGGGGCTAAGCTCTTTCTTGGTCACCGATGAGGGTGAGGCGGTTGAGGTTCCTCAGCATTACCGTAGGGCGCAAAAGCCCCTCAAGCGGCTGCAACGGTCTGTATCGCGCAAGCAGAAGAGGCCAAACCGCTACCAGAAAGCGGTCAAGAGGTTGAGCAAGGCACATCAGAAAGTAGCCAACCAGCGCCGAGATTTTCACCACAAAACTGCCCGCAAACTTTTGCAGACAAGAAAGCACATAGCCCATGAGGCGTTGGACATCAAAGGTCTGGCGAGGACTCGACTGGCCAAATCTGTGCATGATGCTGGGTGGGGGCAGTTCCTGCAAATTCTGGCAGCCAAGGCTGAAAGAGCTGGGCTGTTGACGATTGCAGGGGATCCCCGCGGCAGCAGTCAAGGGTGCTCGGGGTGTGGTCGTGAGGTGCCCAAAAAGCTGCATGAGCGGTGGCACGATTGCCCCTCCTGCGGGCTAAGGCTGTCACGGGATCACAACTCGGCGCGAGTTATCAAATCCAGAGCGGTGGGGCGTCCCGTTCTTCAAGCTCAGGAAATGTCCTGCCATTGGGCAGGAGTCACTGTTGGCGAAGCGTGGCGTAAGCCATGAAGCCTGCACTCTATGCGTCAGCATGAGTGCGGGAGTACGTCACGGTTTCACGGTTTGTCTTCTGGCTCTGTGGGTTACTATGTCCTCTGATGTCTCTCCTCCACCTCTTCTCTCGGCTGAAGCAGCTGCCCAGTTGGCAACCGCTCCCCCCGTCTTCACCACGGATCAAATCCTGGAGATCCTGCCCCATCGCTACCCTTTTTTGCTGGTGGATCGCGTGGTGGAGTATCAACCAGGGCAACGGGCGGTGGGCCTGAAAAACGTCACCTTCAACGAGCCCTTTTTCCAGGGGCACTTCCCCAACCGACCGATCATGCCCGGCGTTCTGATCGTCGAGGCCATGGCGCAGTTGGGGGGGATCGTGTTGACCAAGTTGCCGGATGTGGCTGGGCGGTTGGCTCTCTTTGCCGGCATCGATGGCGTTCGCTTCCGCCGCCCCGTGCTGCCGGGGGATCAGTTGCTGCTGTCAGCCAATTTGCTCACCATCCGGCAAAAACGCATCGGCAAGATGTTTTGTCGGGCCCAGGTGGGGGGACAGTTGGTGACCGAAGGGGAGCTGATGTTCTCCCTGGTGGATTGATGGGCCAACAGCGGCCAGCAGCGGGGCCTTTGGCGCTCCGCAACCGCGGGGCAAGTGGGGGGTGGCCATCTGTTTTCCCCATCGAGGAGGAGCCCAGCGGAGGCAACTTGGCGTGGAAAGACCCTGCTAAAGTGTTGGGATAGGGGCATGTCAAGTGCTGCTTTCACCTCCCGGTCGGAGTTTCACAGCAGAGCGGTGGAGGATTGTGCCCTCCCCAAGCAAGCCCTAATCGCAGGGTTGGGAGCGTAGCTACATTTGCTGGCTAGGTTAGAAATGAGTTCGTTGGCTTCAGCGGGATCCACTCCCAACTCCTCTGTTCGGATTCATCCCACAGCGGTGATCCATCCGAAGGCTGAGTTGCACGAGACGGTACAAGTTGGCCCCTATGCGGTTATCGGCGAGCATGTGCGCATTGGCGCCCGTACGGTGGTGGGGGCCCACGTGGTGATCGATGGTTGGACAGATATTGGCGAGGACAACCAGATTTTTCCGGGGGCGGTGCTGGGCACGGAGCCTCAGGATCTGAAGTACAGCGGCGCGCCCTCTCAGGTGGTGATCGGCAAGGGCAACCGCATCCGCGAGTTCGTCACCATCAACCGAGCCACCAATGAAGGGGAAGCGACGGTGGTCGGCGATCACAACCTGCTGATGGCCTACGTCCACGTCGCCCACAACTGCGTCATCGAAAATCAGGTGGTGATCACCAACGCTGTCTCCCTGGCTGGCCACATTCACATTGAGTCGCAGGCGCGCATCGGCGGCATGGTCGGGATCCACCAGTTTACCCGTGTGGGGCGCCTGGCTATGGTGGGGGCCATGAGCCGGGTGGATCGCGACGTGCCGCCTTACATGTTGGTGGAGGGGCACCCGGCCCGCATCCGGGGCCTTAACTTGGTGGGGTTGCGGCGAGCCAAGGGGATGGAGGGATCCCTGGCGGCCTTGCGGCAGGCCTACCGGCTCCTCTACCGTTCCGGTTTGCCCCTGGAAAAAGCGCTGCAAACGCTGCGGGAGAGTCTGCGAAGCGAGGGGGGCTCTAGCATCTTCTCCCTGCAGGGGAAAGAGCTGGTGGACGAGACGGGATCCCTGCTCCATCTGCTGCAATTTTTGGAAGATTCCCTTTCCCAACCCCAACGGCGCGGCCCTCTGCCGGCCTTGCGCCGCAGCAGAGAAGAGGACGACCTGTGAGCCATCTGTTTATCTGCACCGGAGAAGTCTCCGGGGATCTGCAGGCCGGCCATCTCATCCGCGAGTTGCTGCGCCAACGCCCGCACCTACGCATCACGGCAGTTGGGGGAGAGGAGATGGCCGCTGCGGGGGCCAATCTGTTGCACCGCACCACGGAGATCAGCTCTATCGGCATTCTGGAGGCTCTCCCCTTCGTCGGCCCTGCCCTATGGACGGAGTGGAAGATCCGCCGCTTCCTAGCGCAAGACCCGCCTGATTTGGCCATCCTGGTGGATTACATCGGCATCAATAGCCGCATCGCCCGCCTGTTGCAGCGGCGACGCATCCCTGCCGTTTACTACATTGCCCCCCAAGAATGGGTGTGGTCGCCCAACAGCCGCCTCACTTACCGGCTAGCCCAGCAGATGCGACTGATGGTGGCGATTTTCCCTGAAGAAGCCCGCTACTACGCCGCAGCAGGTGCCCAGGTTTGCTATGTGGGCCACCCCCTGCTGGATATTTTGGCGAGTGTACCCGGTCGCGCTCAGGCCAGGGCTGAGTTAGGGATCCCTGAGGAAGCGATGGTGGTGGCGCTGCTGCCGGCCTCCCGCCGCCAGGAGCTGCGCTCGGTTTTGCCCATCTTGCTCCAGGCAGCGCGGCTGTTGCGGGCTCGCCTGCCCCAGGTGCGGTTTTGGGCGCCGCTGGCCTCGCCCCGCTTTGCCGCCCCGATTGCCCAAGCCGCCCGCCGCTATGGGCTGGAGGATCTCACCCTTCTCTTGCCTCGCCCTTCGCCTCCGAAGGCGCATCACCTGCTGTTGGCGGCCGCCGACCTGGTGCTGGCCAAGTCGGGAACTGTCAACCTGGAGGCGGCCATTTTGGGGATCCCGCAGGTGGTGATCTACCGCCTCAACCCAATTACCTTTTGGCTGGCCCGCCATTGGCTGAAGGTGTCGGTGCCCTTTATGTCTCCCCCCAACTTGGTGCTGATGCGCCCCATTGTGCCGGAACTCCTCCAGGAGGAGGCCCAGCCAGAGCGAGTCGCCCAACTGGCCTTGGAGCTGCTGACTCGGCCCGAGCGCCGCACCCAACTGCAGGCCGACTATGCTGCTATGCGGGCAGCGCTGGGGGAGCCGGGAGTTTTGGCCCGCGCCGCCAAGGCCATCCTGGAAGTGCTCGACAGCGAAACTCGCCCTAAGGGAGATCCCTGAGGCTAGCCTGTCGAGAGAATGGCATCCAAGAGGGGATCCGCCCCAAAGCGCACCACGTCGGTACAGGGCCGCCCGGTCTCCACTTCCACCTGGCGGATCTGGGCCAGGGCGGCTTCCTCCTCCCAACCGAAGGTATTGAGGGCCACCCCCACCACCGGCACGGGGGCAAAGGCGCCGGCAGCTCTGGCCACCTGTTCGTACAGCTCGATGACCTTACGCAGGGGAGGGATGGGTACGTAGTCCATCCCTTTGATGTGGGTTTGCCCAGCTCGGTGGACCAAGATCAAGTGGGTGGGCTGGGATCCCCGCAACAGGGGCAGGGTTGCTGTAGAGGCGGGGTTGAGCAGGGATCCCTGGCCTTCGATGTGCAGGATGTCGTGGTCAAATCCATAGCGCAACACCAGTTGCTCCACAGCGCCGCTGGCGTAGTCCACCCGCACCGCATCCAGGGGTATCCCATCGCCGCTGATGAGGATCCCGGTTTGGCCGGTGGCCAAAAAACGGGAACGCAGGCCGCGTTTTAGGCTGGCCCGGTGCAGCTCCAGGCTGGTGGACATTTTGCCCACGGCCATGTCGGTGCCCACCGTCAGTACCCGCCGACAGGGGAGAGAGCGAGCTAGGCCCCTCCCTACTCCCAGACCAGGAGGTTCGCGGCGAATGTCCCAGATCCAAGCTCCCGGCTGCAGCCACTGCCGCAACTGGGCATCTTCCGCTAGGGGGGTGTGCAGCCCGTTCACCAAAGACAAGCCGGCTTGCAGGGCTTGGCACAGCTCCTCCCGCCACTCCGGGGGCAGCTGGCCGCCGGAAGGAGCGATCCCAATCACCAACACCTCGGGGCCGTAAACCAGCGCCTCTTGCACCGAGGCTGCGATGGGAATGTCTTTGGCAATGCCCGTGAGTTGGGCCAGGGATCTCCCCGCCTGCTCCCGGTCAATAACCGCCACCACCGGGAAGGGCCCATACCGAAGCAACCCCAGCCCTGTTTTGCCGTGCTCCCCCAACAGGCCGCCGTGGAGCAGGATGGCCACCCGAGTTTGGCTGGAGAGCATGGTCCTACTCCCGCAACTCCACCCCCAGGCCGGGTCGGTCGGTGGGGATGAGACAGCCCTCCTGCACCGAAGCCCCGGAGAAGGGATCGTCGACGAGATTGAGGTGGCTGTCTAAGTCCACGTAGTCCGCTAGCGGCGCTAAGTGGGCCGCTGCCGTGTTGCCCAAAGCGGTGTTGCTGTAGCAGCCCAGCATTACCTGTAGCCCATGGGCTCTGGCTATGTGGATCATGCGCCAGGCTTCGCTAAGGCCGCCGCACTTCATGAGCTTGATGTTGATGCCATGAACCCGATCCGCCAGGGCGGGAATGTCGCGGCTGTCAAAACAACTCTCATCCACAAAGATGGGCAGCTTCGACTCATGCCAGAGGGTGATCAGCTTCGCCTCCTGGCCCCTCTCCAGGGGCTGCTCCAGGTAGCTCACCCCCTGCCCCGCCAGCCAATTGCTCATGCTCAGGCTTTGTTCCACCGTCCAGGCACCATTGGCGTCCACAGTAATCAGGGATCCCAGCGGGATCACCTCCTGCACGGCAATCAGCATGTTCTGATCCGCCATCAGCCCCAAGTCGCTGCCCAGCTTGATCTTGAAGGCCCGCGCTTGGGTCTGTTCCATCCAGGCCAAGGCACGCTGGCGGGCCGCCTGAGGGGTGGAAATGCCAATGGTCAAAGTGGTGGGCGGGATGCGGGAGCGATCCAGTCCCCACACCTGCCACAGGGGCATCCCCAGACGTTTGCCCATCCAATCGTGCAGGGCCATGTCTACTGCTGCCCGCGCCGCCGAAGGGATCCCGGCCCGCAGCAGTTCCGCCTCAATGGCCTGCCGCTCCCAGGGGGAGTGGCGGCGTAGGATCCCTTTGGCCACCTCCAAACCCACCAAGATATCCTCCAAAGACTGGTGGCAGTCCTCGCTCACCGAGAAAGGACAGGCCTCCCCCCAGCCCTCGATCCCCTCCTCTTCGATCCGCACCCAGGCCAGCGTGGCCTCGGTATAGGTGCCGCGGCTGAGGGTGAGGGCATAGCGCTTGTGAACGGTAAAGGGTTCGACGTAGAGCCGCATGGGCAGTTGCAGCGAGGTAATCCTGAACAAGTTGGGCCGACTCCGTCCCTTTGAGCTTAGCTTGTCCCCCGAATTTCCCATCAGCTTGGCGTTGCCCGCCCTATTTTCGACCGATCTCAGCCATTGGCAGAAGCTGTCTCGAGAAAGGGGACAAGTTAGCAGGCTTCTCCCGTCGGAAAGGCTCGCAAGCCGCCGGCCTGCTCCCCATCTTAAGCTGATCCCTCTCTGGAAGCAGGCCCCCAACCGGCCCCGTGGATCCGGCGAAGATCCCGGCCTGACCAGACAGGCGTCACCACCCTGCCGGAACTAGGAAGGGGGATTTAAGTTTCAACCAAGTTGGGGCATAGTAAGGCCATGGGCAGCGCCCTTTGGGACGCGCAGGCCTGCATGTCCCCACCGTTGATCCCTGCGGTTAACTGCAGTCATTATGTGAATACATCCTGGGTGGCCCGGCAGCATGAATGACCTTCCTACTCCTCTAACCCGTCGCAGCGTTGCGGCCAGCAAAGCCCTGGCCATTGCCAACGTCAGCATCACTCCTTTCGGCCGCAAGCTCAAAGAGCTGGGCTTTGCCGACGATAAGCAAATCCAGGACATCCAAAACGCCCTCAAAGCCGATCGCGAAGGGGGCAGCAAGGCCCTAGCCCTGGTGGTCAAAGAGATTGTCGGCAAAGAGATCACCCCTGACCTGGAGCGGGCCTACAAGCGGCAGCAGCTCTTTGAGCTGAAAATCATCTACGGGATCCCCCCCCTCGACATCGATTTGGAGCCGGTGGAGATCTCGGAGATGATCGGGCTCATCGACTCGCTCTTGCCTCTCGACATCTGCAACCGCTACAAGTTCTTGCCCATCCGCCGCCAAGACAACCAAGTGCTGGTGGCGATGGTCAGGCCGGACAACCTGCAGGCGCTGGACGACATCCAGCGGCGCTTCCGCATCCAGGGGCTGAAGCTGCAGCGGCGGGTCTTCACCCAGCGGGATTTCGACGCCCTGATCAACCGCTACATGGATGCCCAGGCGGAGCTGCTGGCCATCAAGGGGATCAACGACGCGGCTGCTGCCCAACACCAAGAGGAAGAAGAGGTGGTGGTCAACACTGCCGAAATCGATCTGGATGCTATTGAGGATGTGGCTGCCGATGAGGCCGGCGAGGGATCCCTGGAGCAGCAGGTCAAATCGGCAGATGATGCCCCGATTATTAAACTGTCCAACCAGATCCTGGTCAAGGCCCTGCAGGACGGGGCGTCCGACATCCACATCGAGCCACAAGAAGAATACCTGCGCATCCGCTTCCGCAAAGATGGGGTGTTGCGGCAGGCTTTTGAAAACTTTCCCAAGAAGATCGTCCCCGCCCTCACCGCTCGCTTCAAGATCATGTCCAACCTGAACATTGCCGAGCGGCGCATGCCCCAGGATGGGCGGATCCGGCGGGTCTTCAAGGGGCGCAAGGTGGACTTCCGGGTCAGCACCCTGCCCTCCCGCTACGGGGAGAAGATCGTGCTGCGGATTCTGGACAACTCCGCCACCCAGCTGGGCCTGGACAAGCTGATCACCGACCCAGAGACCCTGGCCAGCTTCAAGGAGGTTGTCAGGCGACCCTTTGGCCTGATCTTGGTAACCGGGCCCACCGGATCCGGGAAAACCACCACCCTCTACTCGGCGCTGGCAGAAGTGAACGATCCCGGCATCAACATCAGCACCGCCGAGGATCCCATCGAATACTCGCTGCCGGGGATCACCCAGGTGCAGGTGATCCGAGAAAAGGGCATGGACTTTGCCATGATCCTGCGCGCCTTCTTGCGGCAAGACCCGGATGTGATCCTGGTGGGGGAAACCCGCGACCACGAGACGGCCAAAACCGCCATCGAAGCCTCCCTCACCGGCCACTTGGTGTTGACCACCCTGCACACCAACGATGCCCCCGGTGCCATCGCCCGTCTGACGGAGATGGGGATCGAGCCGTTTATGATCTCCAGCTCGCTGCTGGGGGTGCTGGCCCAGCGCTTGATGCGTCGGGTATGTACCGAGTGTCGGATCCCGTACCACCCCACATCCGAGGAGTTGGCCCGCTATGGCCTCAGCCTCAGCGGCGACGGCGAACAGCTCACCTTCTACAAAGCCAACAAGCTCTCCCCCAAAGAGATCGAGCAGCGCAAAGCCACCGGCAAGCCCATCTGCGAGAAATGTGGGGGCGTGGGCTACAAAGGCCGCGTGGGGGTGTACGAGTTCATGCGCATGAACGACCGCCTGGCCGAGTTGATCAACAAGGGGGCTCCCACGGAGGTCATCAAGGAAGCCGCTGTCGAAAGCGGCATGAAAACCCTGCTCGCCTACAGCTTGATGCTGGTAAAGCAGGGCCTGACCACGCTGGAGGAGGTAGATCGGGTTATCCTCACCGACAAGGGTTTGGAAACGGAGCTGAAGGCCCGTGCCAAGGCCCTTAGCACCTGCCGCAACTGTGGCGCCGCCCTGCAGGTAGACTGGATGGATTGCCCCTACTGCCTGACGCCGAAGTTTTAGGCAAGGCGCCTGGCTCTTGACGCCGCCAAGGTGCTGATTATAACAGTCCTATACGAGTCCTGGAGGGTTGCCTCTAGCCCGGCTTTAGAAGGGTTTTTCATCGACAACTCCTAGGTCGAACCCAGCCTGACTCAGCTTACCGATTGGAGACACCAGCCCTATGCCACAACTCATGATCGAAGACCTGATGGAAGAAATCGTCCGCAGGGGCGGTTCTGACATCCACATCTCAGCCGGTTTGCCCCCCTATTTCCGCATCAATGGCGAACTCCAGCCAACCGAGCACGAGCCCCTCACCCCTGAGGAGGTGCAGCGGCTCATTTTCAGCATGTTGAACAACACCCAGCGCAAACACCTGGAGCAGAACTGGGAGTTGGACTGCTCCTACGGCGTGCGCGGGATCGGGCGCTTCCGCGTCAACGTCTACCGGGATCGCGGCACCTACGCCTGCGCCATGCGGGCGCTGGCCTCTGAGATCCCCAACATCGACAAGCTGGGCCTGCCGGATGTGTGTAAGGAGATGGCCCGTCTGCCTCGGGGCCTGGTGTTGGTGACCGGCCCGACGGGATCCGGCAAGTCCACCACTTTGGCCGCTATCATCGACTTCATCAACCGCGAGCGGGCCGAGCACATCCTCACCATCGAGGATCCCATCGAGTACATCTACACTCCCATCCGCAGCATCATCCACCAGCGGCAGTTGGGCGAAGACACCAAGAGCTTTGCCAATGCCCTGCGGGCGGCGATGCGGGAAGATCCGGATGTGATCCTGATCGGGGAGATGCGGGATCTGGAAACCATCCAGTTGGCCATCACCGCCGCCGAGACCGGCCACCTCTGCTTTGCCACGGTCCACACCAGCTCTGCCGCCCAGACGGTGGATCGCCTGGTGGACGTGTTCCCGCCGGAGCAGCAGCAGCAGATCCGCGTGCAGCTCTCCAACTCCCTCAAGGCCGTCTTCTCGCAAACTTTGGCCCGCCGCCTCAACCCCAAGCCGGGAGAGCCCGGGCGGGTGCTGGTGCAAGAGATCATGGTGGTGACGCCGGCCATTGCCAACCTGATTCGGGAGGGCAAGACCGCCCAGATCTACTCGGCCATCCAGACGGGCGGCAAGCAGGGCATGAAGACCCTGGAGCAGGATCTGGCCAACCTCTACCTGCAGGGCAAGATCGACTTCGAGACGGCCATGTCCAAGACCTCTCGCCCTGAGGAGTTGCAGCGGCTGTTGGGCAACGTTGCCGGGCCCTCGCCAGCCGCGGCAGCTCAACACCAGCGTCCAGCGGGGGTTGCCGTCCGTCGTTGAGCCGCAGCGCCGCGTCCCGGGGTGAGGTCTTCTTGCCGATCTCTGGCCGCCGCCTCAATTTGTGGCTAAGCTCTAGCTGAGAAAGTTAGTTGCCCAAAGTTCGGGGGCTGGATCCCACAACTCGAACCCTCTCATCATGAGTTTGAATCGGGGGTAAGCTATGCCGCGCTACAAGGTTCGGGGGTTAAAGGCCGGTCAGCCGGTACGCCTGACGGTGGTGGCCAACAACTTGACCGAGGCGCGTGCACGGCTGCGCCGAGAGGGCGTTTTTGCCAAGCCAGAGGACATTCAGGAAGAAAAGCCCTTTTTCTCGCTGGAGACCTCTTTTGATTTCTCGATGCTGGGATCCATCGACATTCGGGACAAGGCGGTGTTCTCGCGGCAATTTGCTGCCCTGATCAACGCCGGCGTGTCGATGGTGCGCTCTCTCACCATCATGGAGGAGCAGACTGGCAACCCCAAGCTCAAAAAATACCTGAGGGCCATCCGTGCAGAGGTGGAGGCGGGGAAAAACCTCTCCGACTCCATCCGCCCCTATCCGGATGCCTTTGACGGCCTCTACTGCAGCATGGTGCAGGCGGGGGAGGTGGGCGGCGTGCTCGACGAGGTGCTCAACCGCCTGGCCAAGCTGCTGGAGGACATGGATCGCCTGCAGAAGCAGATCAAGTCAGCCATGACCTACCCGGTGGTGGTGACGATCTTGGCTGTCTTGATTTTCTTGGGCATGGTGCTCTTCATCTTGCCCACGTTTGAGAGCATCTACAACGACTTGGGGGGGGAGCTGCCCGGCTTTACCCAGTTTTTCATCAACATCAGCAAGTTCCTGCGCACGCCCCAGTACAGCTTGGGCCTGGTGGGCTTTCTGGTGGCGGTCTTTTTTGCCTTTCCGCCGCTTTTACCGCACCCCCGCCGGCAAGGAGACCATCGACGCGCTGGCCCTCAAGCTGCCCATCTTCGGGGATCTGATCCAGAAGTCGGCGGTGGCCCGCTTCTGCCGCACCTTTGGCGCTCTCACCCGCTCTGGGGTGCCGGTGCTGACTGCCTTGGAAATTGTGCGGGACACTTCCGGCAACCAGGTGGTGGCCAACGCCATTGACGCCGCCCGCCAATCCATCTCAGAAGGGGGGCAGATCGCCCCTGCCCTAGCTAAGGCCAAGGTGTTTCCCCTGATGGCCATTCAGATGATCAGCGTGGGGGAAGAGACGGGGGAGCTGGACGCCATGCTGATGAAGACGGCGGACTTCTACGAGCTGGAGGTGGAGGAGGCGGTGCGCGCCCTCACCAGCCTGCTGGAGCCGTTGATGATCGTGATCCTGGGGGGGATGGTGGGCTGCATTATCGTGGCCATGTACCTGCCGATGTTCAACGTGTTCGAGCTGGTGAAGTAGCGACCCCGTCCCCAGGGCAACCAGGACACATAGGGAGGAGGAAGGGATCCCATGCTGCGGCGCTGGTTGGTGGCCCTGGGGGTGTTCTTGGCCGTGGGGCTGGCGGTTTTGCTGTCGGAGCCGCCGACGGGATCCCTGACGGGGCGGGTGGAGCTGCCGGCAGGGGTGGCGCCGGGGAACGTCCAGGTGATTGCCGCCGGCCCGGTGAGCCGCAGCGTCAGCCCGTCTGCGGAGGGCGAGTATCGCTTGGATCAATTGCCCGTTGGGGAATACCGGGTGACGGTGCGGGGATCCGGCCTGGAAACCGTCTTCAGCGAGAGGCCTGTGCAGGTGCGGGAAGGGTCAGTAGCTTCTGCTCCTCTCCTGCGCCCGCAGCTTCTGCCCCCCAGCCTCTACCTCTACAGCACCAGCCAGGTGTTCACGACCGCCGAGCCGGCGCGGCTGGAGTGGAGGGCCAGTGGCTTGAGGGCGGTGCAGTTTGCCGTTTACCGCTTTTCCCTGGCCGATCTGGAGGGATCCCCTCGCTTGCGGAATTTGGCCCTCGGCTACGGATCCCTGGATCCGGATTTGTATTCCACCCTGCGAGGAGAGCTGCTGCGCCGTTGGCAGCAGCCGCTGGGGGGAGAAGAGGTGACCCGCACCTTGGATCTGGGGATCCTGCCGCCGGGGGCCTACTGGCTGGAGGCGGAAGGACAGGAGCCGCTGAACCCGAGTGCACCTTTGCCCCGTTCTGAGGAGTGGCTTTTGGTAAGCGACCTGGGCCTAATCCAGAAACAGGATGCCAGCCAGTTGGTGGTGCAGGCGGTGCATTTGCAGGAATTGCGTCCTCTGCCGGGGATCCAGATCCAAGTTTTTGGGGAGTGGGGGGATCCCTTGACGGCCACCACCGACGAGGAGGGGCTGGCCCAGTTTAGCTTGCCGGCGGGGGAGAGATCCTCGTTGGTGGTCTATGGCCGCAGCGCCGACAACACGTTGCAGGTTTTGTCCCGCAGCTACACCTACGGCTGGAACCAGCCGTACCGCATCTACGCCTACCCAGACCGCCCCCTCTACCGCCCCGGCCAGACGGTCTATTTTCGCGCCCTGGTGCGGGAGCAAGGCCGCCTCACCCCGCCCCCGGCAGGCCAGCCGCTGCAAGTAACCCTCGCCGCTCCCAACGGCGATGTGCTGGAGGAGCAGACCCTGGCCACCAACGCTTTCGGCAGCGTCCACGGGCAGTTTCAATTGCCGGAAGAAACCCCCCTGGGCAGCTACAGCCTAGAGTGGCAGTTCCAGGGATCCAGCCGCGAGTCCACCGACTTTGGGGTGGCAGCCTACCGCAAACCGGAGTTTGAGGTGACGGTGGCGCCCGACCGGCCTTGGCTGGTGCGGGGGGGATCCCTGAAGGTGCAGGTGGAGGCCGAGTATCTTTTCGGCGCGCCGGTGGCCCAGGCCCAGTTGCGCTATCGGGTTTACAGCAGCCCCGACTGGAGCCTGCGCTATGGGCTGTTGCCCCGTTCTGCCGAGGAAGACTATTTCGCCGACGACCTGGGAGAGGAGCAGGGCTACTACGGCGGCTACGGCCAGTTGGTGGCGGAAGGGGAAGGGGTGACGGATGCCCAGGGGCGGGCCGTCTTTCGCCTACCCCGCCTGTTGGCCGATCTGGACTGGGAAGAAGACAGCTACTGGGGCCCCCAAGAGGTGCAGCAACTGCGCATCGAGGTGGAGGTGACCGATATCAGCCGCCGCACCGTAACAGGATCGGCGCGGGCCTGGGTGACGGCCGGCGAATTTGCCCTCTTTGCCGAAGCCGATCGCCACCTGCCCGCGCCGGGGGACGTCGTCACCTACCGGCTGCAAGCCCGCGACTACGATGGCCGCCCCGTCAGCACCACCGGAGAGCTGAGCCTGGAGCGCTGGCGCTGGGATCCCAAGAGCAGCACCTACCAACGGCAAGGTACCCTGCTGCGGCAGCCTTTTCAGATCGTCAACGGGGAGGGCAGCCTCACCCTCAGCTTGCCCGCCGACCTGGAGCCGGGAGACTACCGGGTGCGGTTGACGGCATGGGATCCCCGCCGCCGTCGCGTGCAGGAGGTCGCCTCTCTCTGGGTGGTGGAGCCGGGCAGCCCCCTGCAAAGCTGGGGATCCCTGCCCAGCCTGGAGGTGGTGGCGGATCGCCAGATCTACGAAGTGGGGGAAGAGGCCCAGATCCTGATCGCCTCGCCGCTGCCGGATCTGCCGGTGCTGGTGGGCCTGGAGGGATCCCGGCTGCACCAGGTACAACTGCTGCGCCTGCAGGGGCATACGGCCACCCTGCGCCTGCCCATCCGGGAGGAGTATCGCCCCAACCTCTACGTCACCGCCACTGTCGTTGGCCCAGAGCGGCGGCTGTACCAGAACGAGGCGCTGCTGCGGGTCTCGCCGCTGGATCGCTTTTTGCAGGTGGAGCTGCAGACGGATAAGCCCACCTACCAGCCGGGGGAGACGGCCCGAATTCAAATCCGCACCCGCAATGCCCAAGGGCAGCCGGTCAGCGCCGAGGTGGGGCTGGGGATCGTGGACAATGCCCTCTACCTGCTCCGGCCCGACTTTACCCCCGATATCCGCCGCTTCTTCTACGGGCGCCAGGACAACCAAGTCACCACCACCACCTCTTTCCCGCAACAATATCCCGGCGGCGCCGACAAGCTGGCCGGCCAGGTGCGGGAAGACTTTCGCGACACCGCCGCCTGGTTCCCGGATCTGGTTACCGACGCCGATGGCCTGGCCCAGGTAGAGGTGCGCTGGCCGGATAACCTGACCACCTGGCGCTTGACTGCCCGCGCCGCCACCGCCGACACCCAGGTGGGATCCGCCCTGGCCAGCGTCGCCGTCAGCAAAGACCTCTTGGTGCGCCTGGCCACCCCTCGCTTTTTCCAGGTGGGGGATCAACTCACCTTGGCCGCTGTTGTGCAAAATCGCACCACAAAAGCCCAGGCGGTGGAGGTGGGGCTGGAAGTGCCCGCCAACTTGGCGTTGCAAGGCCCGGATCGACAACGCCTTACCGTGCCGGCCCAGAGGGCGGAGCGGGTGGAATGGCCCCTGCGGGTGCTGGGGGCCGGCGAGACCCCCCTGCGGGTTTGGGCACAAGGGGAGGGGCTGCAGGATGCGCTGCAACTGCGGATCCCCAGTCAGCCCTTAGGGGCAGTGCACCGCTTCTTCCAAACGGGGCGGCTGCAGGAGGATGGCCTTGAGCTGCCTTTGGATTGGCCGGCCACCTGGGTGCCGGGATCCCGACACCTGCATCTGGAACTGGCCGCCAGCCCCGCAGCGGAGCTGTTGGGGCCCTTGGACTACCTGGTGCAGTTCCCCTACGGTTGCACCGAGCAGACTTTGAGCCGCTTTTTGCCCGCCTTGGCGGTGGCCCAGGCCGGCGAGCAGTTGGGCCTCAGCTTGCGCTTGCCCACCCTGGAGCGGCTGCCGCGGGTGGTTCGGGCCGGCCTGCAGCGGCTGGAGGAATCCCAGAACTACGACGGCGGCTGGGGCTGGTGGGCCTACGACACCAGCAACCCCTACCTGACCGCCTACATCCTGCAGGGCTATCATCTCGCCCAGGCCGCCGGCTACGCCCTCAAGGAGTGGCGGGTGCGGCGGGCTTTGGAGTATCTGGCTGGGCAGCCGTTCCAACGCCTCTCCCCCGATCTGCGGGCCTTTGTGGCCTACAGCCTGGCCCTCTGGGATCCGGCGCTGGTGACTGCCGAGCTGCCGCCGCCGCCGCAGCTTTCCACCTTTGGCCTGGCCTACCGCGGCCTGGCCGCCCTGCAACGGGGCCAGCGGGATCTCGCCCAGGCGGCTCTGGAGGAAGGTCTGCAACGGCGACAAAGGGATCCCCAGGGCCGCTGGTTTATTCCTGCCGCCTCCGCTCCGCCAGCCGGGGAACGCCCCACCTACGACGACCTGGAGGTGGCCGGGCCCCTCCTGCAACTGGCCGTGCGCCTCCAGGATGGCCGCGCCGGGGAGATCGCCACCGCCCTTCTCCAGCAACGGCAGGACAACCGCTGGCGCACCACCAAAGCCACCGCCGACGCCCTCCTGGGCCTGGTGGCCCACTACCAAGCCCAGCAACAGCAACAGCCTGGCCCCCGCCAGGTGCGGGTGCAAGATGGGGTAAGCGGGGCGCAACTGGCCCAGTGGCAGGCCGGTCCTCAGGATCCTCGCCAGGTGCTGGACTGGGACGACGCCGAAGTGAGTAACCTGCGCCGCCTGCGCCTGGAAAAATCCGGCCCCGGCCCCCTCTACTACAGCCTGCGGGGAGAGGCCTTTCTGCCGGAGCTGCCGCCCCCCGACAGCCAGGGCTTCACGGTGAGCCGCCGCTACTTCCGCCTACAGCCCCAGCCCCAAGCCAATGGCGAGATCCGCTACCGGGAACAGCTCCTGCGCCCCGGCGAGGCGGTGCGGGCGGGCGAGGTGCTCCTGGCCCGGCTGACGGTGGAAGCTGAGCGGGATAGCCACTACGTGGTGATCGAGGATCCCTTGCCCAGCGGCGCCGAGATCACCTCCCGGGATCCGCGAGGGCTTGCCGCCGACTACTGGTGGGACTGGTTTTGGGCCCATCAAGAGAACCGGGACGACCGGGTGGCCTTCTTCAGCACCGAGCTCAAGCGGGGCCGCCACGAGTTCGTCTACCTCTTCCGTCCCGAGATCCCTGGCCAATTCCAGGTGGCCCCTGCCCTTGTCGAGGAGATGTACGATCCCAGCCGCTATGGCCGCAGCGCTGGCCAGGCGCTCAAAGTCCTGCCCTGAGCTTGAAGCTGCCCAGGGATCCTCCCTAGAGGCCCCAACGATGAGATAGTAGAGGGGCGAGCAGAGTTGGGCAGCCTATGATCCTGCGCACCGTGGCCACCATCCCTTTTCCCGACCAAAAGCCGGGCACCTCCGGCCTGCGCAAGCCGGTGCAGGTGTTCCAGCAGCCCCACTACCTGGAGAACTTCATCCAATCCACCTTTGACGTCCTCGAGGGATCCGCCGGCCAAACCCTGGTGGTGGGCGGAGACGGCCGCTACTACAACCGGGAAGCCATCCAGATCCTGCTCAAGATGGCAGCAGCCAACGGCATCGGGCGAGTACTGCTGGGCCGGGGGGGGATCCTCTCCACGCCAGCGGTTTCCTGCTTAATTCGCAAATACGGGGCCTACGGCGGCATCATCCTCTCCGCCAGCCACAACCCCGGCGGCCCCCAGGGAGACTTCGGTATCAAGTACAACATCGGCAACGGCGGCCCTGCCCCGGAGAAGGTGACCGAGGCCATCTACGCCCGCACCCAGCAGATCCGCGAGTACCGCATCCTGGAAGCCCCGGATGTGGACCTGGATCGCCTGGGGGAGCAGCGGCTGGGATCCCTGACGGTCTCCGTCATCGACCCGGTGGCCGACTATCTGGGCCTAATGCAGCGCCTATTTGATTTCGACGCCATCCGCGACTACCTGGCTTCCGGGGTTCGCATCGCTTTCGACGCCATGCACGCCGTCACTGGCCCCTATGCCCACGCCATCCTGGAGAAAGCTCTAGGGGCGCCCCAGGGCAGTGTCCTCAACGGCCAGCCGCTGCCGGATTTTGGCGGCGGCCGCCCGGATCCCAACCTGGTGCATGCCCGCGCCCTGGTGGAGCTGCTGTTTCGGGAAGATGGGCCGGATTTCGGCGCCGCCTCCGACGGGGATGGGGATCGCAACATGATCCTGGGCCGCCAGTTCTACGTGACCCCCAGCGACAGCCTGGCGGTGTTGGCTGCCAACGCCCACCGGGTGCCCGGCTACCGGGAGGGGCTGGCCGGGATCGCCCGCTCCATGCCCACCAGCCAGGCGGCAGACCGGGTGGCGGCCAAGCTGGGGATCCCTTGCTACGAAACGCCTACCGGCTGGAAGTTTTTTGGCAACCTCCTGGATGCCGGCAAAGTTACCCTCTGCGGCGAGGAGAGCTTCGGCACCGGCTCCCACCACATCCGGGAAAAAGACGGCCTCTGGGCTGTCCTCTTTTGGCTCAACATCCTCGCCGTGCGGCGCCAGTCGGTGCGGCAGATTGTGGAAGACCACTGGCGCACCTACGGGCGCAACTTCTACTCCCGCCACGACTACGAGGGGCTACCGGTGGAGGTGGCCGAGGAGCTGATGGAGCACTTGCGGCGCTCCGTGGCAAGCTGGGTGGGGCAGCGCTTTGGCTCCCAAACAGTAGCCTATGCCGATGACTTCAGCTACACCGATCCCGTGGACGGCAGCACCAGCCGCAACCAGGGGATCCGCATCGGCTTTGAGGACGGCTCCCGCATCGTCTACCGCCTTTCCGGCACCGGCACCCACGGGGCCACCCTGCGGGTGTACTTGGAGCGGTTTGAGCCGGATCCCAGCCGGCACGGCCTGGATCCCCAGGTGGCCCTGGCCGAGCTGATCCAACTGGCGGATCACTTCGCCCAGATCCGCGCCCGCACCGGTCGGCAGCAGCCGGATGTGATCACCTGAGAGTTCTGCCGAGAAGCTAGATCTCTCTGGGGGGAGGGATTGGGGGCAATGGCCGGCAGAGAAAGACGCTCGAGAGTGGCGGTAGGATGAGGAGGTGGGGACCCTTCCACAACGCCTCCACATCTTTTTTCTGTCTGTGTTCACTGCTCCTCCTGCGAGTTTGGCAGCCGATCCCATTGCCCCTTTTGCTCCCCAAACCTGGAGCTGGCGGGGTCACGCCATTCGCTACGTCGTCCAGGGATCTGGCTCCCCACTGATTTTGGTGCATGGCTTTGGGGCCTCCATTGGCCACTGGCGGCACAACATCCCTGTGCTAGCGGCGGCGGGATACCGGGTCTATGCTTTGGATTTGCTGGGGTTTGGCGGCTCGGCCAAGCCGGCCCTTGCCTACAGTCTGGAGCTGTGGGCCGAGCTGCTGGCGGATTTTTGGCGGCAGCATGTGCGGCAGCCGGCGGTGTTCATCGGCAACTCTATCGGCGCCTTGCTCAGCTTGCTCATGGCTGCCCGCTATCCCCAGCTTGTTGCTGGAGCCGTGCTGCTCAACTGTGCCGGCGGTCTCAACCACCGCTCCCACGAGCTCAGCCCGCTGGCCCGCCTTTTCATGGCCACCTTCACTGCTCTGGTGGCCTCGCCGGTCACGGGGCCCCTTCTGTTTGATTGGGTGCGGCAGCGGCAGCGGATCCGCGCCACTCTGAAACAGGTGTACTGCAACCCTGCCGCCATCACTGACGAGCTGGTGGAGATCCTCTACGCCCCTTCCTGTGAGCCGGGAGCGCAGCAGGTGTTTGCCGCTGTTCTCACGGCTCCCCCTGGCCCTACGCCGGAAGCGTTGCTGCCCCAGGTGCGCTGTCCGCTGCTGGTGATTTGGGGGGAACGGGATCCCTGGACGCCTATTCAGCGGGGTCGCGGCTTTCAAAACCATGTGCAGGGGATCGACTACCAATTTTTCCCTCTTCCCGATACGGGCCATTGCCCCCACGACGAGCGCCCAGAGATTGTCAACCCCTTGATTTTGAGCTGGCTACCCAAAGCCTTTGCCACGGCTTAGCCTTTCTTGGAGGCTTGGGTAGTTCTTTTGCCCAGGCCCAGCCACTTGCGCACCCTGTCTATCCAGCTCTGAAGGGGCGAAGGCTGGGGCCGAACTGCCACCTGAATGGGCTCGTCTTGAAACTCTTTGTCCTTAAGGCGAAAGCCAAACTCCAGCTCGTCTTTGACTTTGCTAAGACGGGGAAAGAGGCGGACGGCTGCTTTTTTGAGCTCTTCCTCGTTTTGGAAGATGGCCTGGTGGATGGCGCTGGAGCGACTGACCGCCAGGGATCCCACGGGCAGCCAGGGGTTGGGTTTGCCGGGCTCAGCTTGGCGGCGCCGGGCAAAAATGGCGAACTCCGGCATCCCCTTGGCTTTCAGCTCGTCGTAGCGTTTGGCGGCTTCCTTGCGCTTGGCCGTGTTGGCCTTGGCCGGTTTCTTCTCTGGCTTGGATTGGCTGAAACCCTTGGGCTGACTCATACTCCAGTAGGGCAACGGTGGATCCCCATAGCTTAGCGCAGAACGACTCCCGCCCGCGGGAAGATGCCATGCATGGCATGCTATACTTACAAAGCCTTGGATTTGGATTGCTCCTCGGGATGTAGCGCAGCTTGGTAGCGCACTTCGTTCGGGACGAAGGGGTCGCAGGTTCGAATCCTGTCATCCCGATAGATTCAGGAAAATGCGGGGCAACGGCCATCCTTCGAGCCTAAGGCCCTCTTCCCCTTGGGCAGCAGAGGGGCAAAAGCGCAGCCTGCGGCACTCAGATCACTGGTGGGGTTGTAGGTGACGCAGCCAGGCGTTGACGTTAACGCGGAGCCGCTGCCCAAGCTGGAAGAGGCGGCGCAAGGTTTCGCCAGGGATCTCCTGGCCTTCTTCTCGAAGGTGGGTTGGGCCGCTCGCGCTCCCTTCAGCCAGATGCAGTTGAAGTTCTCTCTGCCGTTCCAGACCCAGCAGGTAGAGCTCCTGGAGGCGATCCAGGTTGATGGGCAGGCGCAGATCGTCAGCTAGTTTTAGCCACTCCTCCAGGTTGTGGAGCTGTTCGCCAAAGCTCTCCGGCTCAAAATCGTGGGCAAGGTGCCACATCCCCCGCTGCAAGAGCCGATCCAAAACCCGGGCCGCCTCCTCCCGCCGCAACTGACACCCCAACTGCTCCGCCTCGCGGGCGATTGCCCGCAACTCCAGCAGGTGATCCTGCTTGCCCCCTTCCACTTCCATCGCCCGCAAGCTGCTCAACAGGCGCTGGTTGAGAGTGATCTGCGCGGCAGCCAACAGCTCTTCCGGGATCGGCAGGCCATCGGCCCGAAAAGCCATCAAAACCCCGTAATTTTCCAGGTAGGTTTGGCGATAGAGCTGGGCCAGGCGATCTAACGTGTCTTGGGTAAGCCAGCGCAGCATCTGCTGCCGGTCTTCCTCAATCAGGGCGTTGAGGTCAAAGGTTTCCGGGCCAAACAGCTCTTGCAGGGTTAGGACTAGCTGGATGCGGCTGCGGGATCCAGATAGCAGGGTGGCTTTCAACTGCTCGTAGCTGCGCCGCCCTGTAAACGGCTTAACCCCACATTGAAAGTCCCAGCCGCCCAGATGGAGTAGAGCGTAGATGAGGTCGTGCTCTTCGCCGGTGTTGGGAAAGGCGAGCTTCACCCGCCCGACGAGCAGTGTGGATCCCCCTATAGCCAGGCGCTCCTGATCCACCGGCTCCAGCATATATCCGGGGGCTCGGGGCATGCCGTTGCACAGGGAAAGCAGGGCGTGCTGGGCCACCAGCCGCTGTGGGCTGATCAAAGCGGGGCGCACCAAAGCCCAGTAAACCCCCTTGGCCGTCTCTGTAGAGTTCGAGGTTGCTGGGGGCCTTGCTTAGGCGAAGCAGAAACTCCTCCTCCAGATCCACCTTGGTGGCAGCTGCCGCCAACTCAATGGCCCGCGCCGCGTAGCGCAGGATCTGCACTCCCTCAGGGCGAGCGAGTTCTTCAAAGAACCAGCCGCAACTGGTAAACATCAACTGGCCGTAGCGCTGCATCTCCAGTAGGCGCAGCACCTGCACTCGGTCTTCGGCAGTGAGGCGGTGGCTCTGGTGCTCCTGCAAAAACGCCTCGCAGCGCTCCCGATCCAAGATCACCTCGATGTAGCGATCCCGGGCCAGCCAGGGATCCCGCAGGTAGGCCTTGGCCTCCGTCTCGTAGATCTCGGCCAACTGATCCCGCAGCCAGTTGAGGGCCTCCCGCAGCGGTTGCCGCCAGCGCTGGTGCCAGCCTGGAACCGCCCCACAGCCGCAGTCGCGCGACCACCGTCCTACCCCGTGGGCGCAGCTCCAGGCGGTGACCGGCTTCAGTTGCACCTCCCAGGTGGGGGGATGGTGGCTGAGGAAGTGGCCGTAGTTGCCCACCTGCCACCCCCGCCGGGGAAACTCTTCGCAAAAGGCGTAGGCCAGCGTGCGCTCCACGCTGCGCTTGTGGTGGCCAAAGGTCTCGCCATCGGTAGCACAGTTGATCAGATAGGGTTCCCCTTTTCTGTCAGGGCGGATGGCCAGCCGGATCCGCTCCGCCAGCGACTGGGTGCTGTAGACGATATCGCCAAAGCCAAGATCCCGGGAGATAGGGCCATCAAAAAAGAAAATGTCCAGGTAGCCGCTGCGATCCGGGGTAAAGCAGCGGTAGGGCCGGCTGGGATCGATCTGACCCTGGCTGACATCGATCCATTCCGTTTGACCCAAAGGACGAATGCGCTGCGCCTGGCTGGGTGCCAAGATGACAAAGCGGATCCCGCAGTCGACTAAGGCTTTAACCGTTGCCGCATCGATGGCGGTTTCCGCCAGCCACATGCCCTCGGGAAAGCGGCCAAAGCGATGCTGGAAATCGGCAATCCCCCAGCGGATCTGGGTGTACTTGTCCCGCTCGTTGGCCAAGGGCAGGATGACGTGGTTGTAGACCTGGGCGATGGCATTGCCATGCCCCTCCAGCCGCTCGGCGCTGAGGCGGTCGGCAGTCAAGATGCGTTGGTACACTTCAACATCGTGCTCCTCCAACCAGGAGAGGAGAGTGGGGCCAAAGTTAAAACTCAAGAATTCGTAGTTATTGACAATGCGCACCACCCGCCCCTGCTCGTCCAGGATGCGGGCAAAGGCGTTGGGACGATAACACTCCGCCAGAATGCGCTCGTTCCAGTCGTGGAAGGGGGCAGCGCTGGGCTGGCGCTCAATGCGGTTTAGCCAGGGATCCTCCCGCGGCGGCTGGTAGAAATGACCGTGCAGCACCACGTAGGGAGCGGTGGTTGTAGCTCGCGGAGGCGGAGAGCTAGCATCAGCTAAAAAGGGAGCCGGATCCCCTTGCCCTGATTCGGCCGCCGGCATAGAGGCGTTTTTGGAGCCACTCGGCAGCATGAGACCCTACTCCTTGCCCGCCCTCGGAGCTTCAGTTCTGGGGAGACGGGCTGCTAGTTAACCTAAGTTCATATCCATACGTTACAGCGATCCCCGATCTGCGACTGTCAACGTAAAGGACTTGGACAAAAATTTGACGGCGAATAACTATTGCTTAGCAATCTTCTTGCGTTCCCCCAGCGAAGACTCTTGAGCAAGCCCGAAGATGACCCGATCTCACTGCCACTCGGAGTAACAAGCTATACAAAAAGCCTCACTGATGTCTCCAAGGCTCCCTCCTGGTGGCCGGCCATTGGCAGTTGTTCATGGATTTTGAGGACAGCTTCCAGGCTACAGGTGGCTGCGAAGCTTGTAGCTTTCCAGGGTGTTGGCCAGCAGCATCGTCACCGTCATCGGCCCCACGCCGCCTGGTACAGGCGTGATGGCAGCGGCCCGCTCTTTGACCGCTTCGTAGTCCACATCTCCCACCAACTGCTCAGATCCGTCAGGGTCTTGGATACGGTTAATGCCTACATCGACAACCACGGCGCCCGGCTTCACCATGTCTGCCGTGAGCAAGCGAGGACGCCCTACAGCCATGACCACAATGTCGGCACTGCGGGTTACTTCGGCCAGGTTGGGTGTACGGGAGTGGGCCACGGTAACCGTTGCGTCGGCGGCCAACAACATCAGGCTCAGGGGCTTGCCCACCAGGAGGCTGCGGCCGACCACCACCGCTTTTCGTCCGGCAATGGGGATCCCTTCCGCTTGCAACAGGCGCATCACACCTAGAGGCGTACAACTGCGCAGGCCGGGCTCGCCGCGCACTAGCCGGCCCAGGTTGAGGGGGTGGAGACCGTCCACGTCTTTGGCGGGGTCGATGGCCAGAAGGGGCGGGATGGGATCCCAGCCGGGGGGCAGAGGCAGTTGCACGAGGATGCCGTCGACGCGCTCGTCCTGGTTGAGTTGGGCGATGGCGTCGAGCAGATGGGCGGGGGAGTCTTGGGCGGAAAAATGGCGGCCAAAGGAGGCAATGCCCACTCGCTCACAGGCCCGCTCTTTGCCGCGCACATAGGCAGCACTGGCGGGATCCTCCCCCACCCGCAGCACCGCCAATCCCGGCGGACGCCCCACCCGCGGCAGCCAAGCTTGCACCTGAGCGGCCATCTCGGCTTGCAGCCGGCCAGCCAAGGCTTTGCCATCCAGGATCTTGGCAGACATGGGGGCCCCAGAAGACATCTTGACAACTTGACGATTGTTACGGGTCGAGCATTGTCCGTCAAGCCTCGGCGCAGCAAAGAGGCGACGGCAGAGCGGGATCCCTAGAATGCTTGCCAGTCTTCGTCGTCTTGGTTCAATTCCTCGATGAGGATCTCCACCTGCTGCCGCTTTTCCTCCAAAAACTCGGCGCAGCGCTTCAGGGTCTGGGCGGCCTGTTGGAAGCGCTCCACCACCTCCGCCAGATCCAGCTCTCCCGATTCGATCTGGGCAATCAGACTTTCCACTTCGGCGATGGCTGCTTCGTAGCGCCAGGGATCCTCACGTTTGCGGCGGCTCATGGCTCTCCTCCACTCGGGCCCAGAGGCTGCCCGAGGCCAGTTGTATCCTCAGCCGGGTCTGGGGCGGCAGGCGGTGGCTGCGGACCAGGGATCCCCGCTCGTCGCGCACCAGGGCATAGCCCCGCCTGAGAACGGCGGCAGGATCGAGGGCTTGCAGGTGCTGCTGGAGAGCTTGGTGGCGCTGTTGCTGCTGCTGGAGACGGTGGCGCACGGCCTGGACCAGGCGCTGCTGCTGTTGGGCTAGGCGCTCCTGGGCCTGCTGCAGCAGCCGCTCCGGATGCACCTGGGCTAGGCGGCGCTGGGCGTGGTGCCAACGCTGTTCAGCTTTTTCCAGAGCATGCAGGGTGCGCTCGACAAGCTGCTGGCGCAACTGGAATGCCTGGCGCTGCAGTTCCCGCAGATCGGGCACAACTCGCTCGGCGGCCGCTGTGGGGGTGTGCGCCGCATAGTCAGCAGCGTAGTCAGCTAAGGTCTCATCCCGCTGGTGGCCGATCCCGGTCACCACCGGAATGGAGCACTCGGCAATGGCCCGCACCACCCGCTCGTCGTTAAAGCAGGCCAAGTCCTCGCCGGATCCGCCCCCCCGGGCCACGATCAGCACTTCCGCCCGCCCGTCCCGCTCCACCCGGCGAATGGCCCGCACAATCGACTCCGGGGCCGCCTCCCCCTGCACCTGGGCTGGCGCAAACAGCACCCGCAGCCCGGGGTAGCGCTGGTTGAGGGTGCGGCGGATATCGCCCCAGCCAGCGGCGTCGGGAGAGCTGACGACGGCAATACACTGAGGGTGGGTGGGCAGGGGCCGCTGGTTGTCGAACAGGCCTTCGGCGGCAAGGCGGGCCTTAAGCTGCTGAAACCGCCACGCCAACAGCCCCTCGCCCGCCGGCAGCAGTTGCCAGATAACCAGGCGGTAGTAGCTGCCGCCGCTGTAGATGCCAAGTTGACCCAGGGCCAGCACCCGTTGCCCCACTTCTGGCCAGAAGCTGAGCCGGGCAGTCTGACTTTGCCACACAACCCCCTTGAGGAGGTCGCCGCTTTCCGGATCCACCAGGGTCAGGAACAGGTGGCCGTTGCGGCTGCGCTGGCAACTGGAGACTTCTCCCACCACCCACAGCCTGGCCAGGTAGGGATCCCCGGCCAGCAGCGATTTCAAGTAGCCGGACACTCCCCCCACCGAGAGCAGGGGGACTTCCTCGGCAAGAAAGGATTCTGTCCCGCAGTCGAGGCCATCAAAGGCCAGAGCCATTGCTTGCGGATCCAGATCGCGCATACGGGCTCCCCCATGGAAATGCTCGGGATCCCATCTAGAATAGGCGACGACAGGGCGAGAGAGGAGGCGAGCTGCGGTGACCTTCGCCCAGTGGCTGGGGCTGGCAGCATTGCTGGGTTTGCTGGTTCTGCTCTGGCAGATCCGGCAGATCCTGCTGTTGGTGTTTGCGGCCATCGTCTTGGCAGTAGCTTTGGATACCTTAGCCCAGATCCCGCAGCGCTACGGCTTTCGCCGCGGCCCCTCGCTCCTCATCACCGGTTTGACGGTTCTGGTGGGGGCGATTCTGGTGGGGCTGATCGTGGTGCCTCCCTTGGCGGATCAGTTGCGGCGGCTGTTTACCGATGGGGTGCCCGCCGGGATCGTGCAGGCGCAGCGGCTGTTCGAGAGCCTCATCCTCTCGTTGCCGACGGATATCGAGCTGCCGACGCTGCGGGAGTTGGCCAATAGCTTGGTGCCCCAGGCCACCGAGTTGGTGCGCCAGGTGCGCGACTTTTTCTCCGAGTCCTTCACCGCCTTTTTCGCCACCCTGCTCAATCTGTTGTTTGTGATCATCCTCACCATCCTGTTGTTGGTGGATCCCCAGGCTTATAGCCGCGCCTTTGTCTCGGTTTTCCCGGCCTTCTACCGCCCCCGCGTCCGCTACATCCTCAAGCGCTGCGAGCTGGCGCTGCGAGGGTGGCTGGTGGGGATCCTGTTCACCAGCAGCTTGGTGATGCTGCTAAGCGGCATTGGCCTCTGGATTTTAGGTGTGCCCCTGAGCCTGGCCAACGCGGTGCTGGCGGGACTGTTTAATTTCATCCCCAACATCGGCCCCACCCTGAGCGTGGTTGCCCCCATGCTGGTGGCCCTCACCGATGCCCCCTGGAAATCGCTGGCGGTGCTGGGGCTCTACATCCTTATCCAGCAGCTCGAAAGCAGCGTCTTCACCCCCATCGTCATGTCGCGGCAGGTGTCGCTTTTGCCCGCCCTAACTTTGGTGGCCCAAGTTACCTCGGCCTTTTTCTTCGGCGTGCTGGGCTTGTTTTTGGCTGTGCCGCTGGCGGCCATCCTGCAGGTGTGGATCCAGGAGGTGCTGATTCGGGATGTGTTGGATCCCTGGCAGGGATCCCGGGCCCGCCCCTTGCCCCTGGCCAAGGGAGATGGGATCCCGGCTTCCCAGGAGAAGCGGAAGCCTCTGCAGCCGGAGAACGAGAACGCCATCCTGCTGCCGTGAGGGTAGAGAAGTTACGGGAGCCGCGGGAAACGTAATCCTCCTTCACATTTCTTCCACAACTGCAGAGGCGCTTCTATAGTGAGGATCCCGTCTCCATCCGTCCAAGGATCGGAACCGCCATGTCCCACTTCACCACCTTGCAAGTGCAAATCAAGGATGCCGACCTGCTGGAAGAGACCCTGAAGGAATTGGGCTACACCGTGGAGCGGAACGCCAGCCTGCGCGGCTACCTCTGGAACCGCACCCGCGCCGATCTGGTGATCCGGCAAAAGAACGGCTTCGACATCGGCTTTCGCCGCAACGGGGATCACTATGAGCTTGTGGTGGATCTGTGGGGGGCGGGCATCGATCCCCAGACCTTTCTGGAGCCGATTTTGCAGCGCTACGCCCACAAGAGCTTGCTGCGCTCTGCCCGGCAACAGGGCTTCGCCATCGAGGCGGAGGAGCATCTAGAGGATGGCACCATCCGCGTAGTGGTGGGGCGCTGGGTGTAGCCGGGCCCATTGGCATCCGCTCATGCTCAGCAACTCCCGACCCTTGGTGGGCACAGGTGAGGGATCCCGGCCCCGCCCTTGGGATCTGGTGTTGGGAGGACGAGCCGCAGCCGGCGGTGCCCCGGCCCACGCCTTAGTTTTGGGGGGGCTTGAGGGGGCGCGGCGACGGCTCACCCAGGGCGACGAGGCGGTGCGTCTGGCCACCTTGCCCCAGCTGCTGCAGTACGGGCCGGCAGGCCTGGCCGAACTGATCGAAGCACTTGCTGGCAACACCTCCTGGGCGGTGCGCCTAGAGGCCTGGCGGCTGCTCTCCCAGCTCGAGCAGCCGGAGGCAGAGGAAGCCTGTCGAACCTACAGCCCCTTTCGCCCGGTGGGGGGTGCCCAGGGGGTCATCGTGGCCTATCGGCGCGGGGAGCGGAACTTTGCCTACGCCGACTTGGAGGGAGTGGATCTGCAAGAGGCGCGGCTGGGGGGTGCCAACTTCTACGAAGCTAATTTGAGAAAGGCCAACCTGGGTCTTTGCAACTTCAACGGCGCCCACCTGCACCAGGCAGATCTGCGCCAAGCTAACTTGCAAGGGGCCAAGCTCAGTGGCGCCGTCCTCCAGGGGGCGGATCTGCGGGGAGCCGATCTGAGGGGGGCGAAAGTCAGCGGCACCAGCCTGCGGGGATCCCGGCTTTCGGAAGAGACCCGCCTGGAGGAGCGGCTGCGCCACATCTGGCAGTTGCAAAACTGGGGGGGACAAGGGCAAGATTTCTCCGGCCAAGACCTGAGCAAGGCCGACTTGAGAGGGCTGGGGCTGCGCCAGATCCGGCTGCGGGGGGCCAACCTCAAGCGCGTGGATCTGCGCGGATCCAACCTGGAGGGAGCAGACCTGCGGGGGGCCAACCTGCAGCGGGCGGATCTGCGGGGGGCCAACTTGCAAAATGCCGACCTCGAGGGGGCCGATCTCCGCGGCGCCGAGCTGCGCCAGGCCCAGTTGCAGGGGGCCAACCTGCGCCGGGCTGACCTCAGCCGCGCCAACCTGACTCAGGCCAACCTGGAAGGCGCCCAGATCGAGGGCCTCAAACACAGCGGATCCCAGATTGCCGGCCTCATCTTCCCCGACGGCACCCCCCTCAAGCCCTGGTGGTGGTAGGCTGACCACCGCTGCCAAATCCAAAAGGACTCCCAAGATCCCCGAAGCCCCCGCCCCAACCTGGAGCAGCATGAGAGTAGAGATACCTAGGAGGTACGGCTATGGTTTTGGCAGAACAGCTCTCAACCAAACCGCTCACCGACGACGAACTGTGCAAGAATGGACGCCTACTGGCGGGCCGCCAACTACCTGTCGGTCGGGCAAATCTATTTGATGGACAACCCGCTGCTGCGAGAACCCCTAAAACTGGAACATGTGAAGCCACGCCTGCTGGGGCACTGGGGCACCACACCGGGGCTGAATTTTATCTACGTGCATCTCAACCGCATCATCAAGCGGGAAAACCTCAACGTCCTCTACATCACCGGCCCCGGCCATGGCGGCCCCGCTCTGGTGGCCAACACGTACCTGGAGGGCACCTACAGCGAGGTGTACCCCAACATCGGCCAAGATGCCGACGGGATGCGCAAGCTCTTCAAACAGTTCTCCTTCCCCGGCGGCGTGCCCAGCCACGTGGCCCCAGAAACCCCCGGCTCCATCCATGAGGGGGGAGAGCTAGGCTATGCCCTGGCCCACGCCTTTGGGGCGGCCTTCGACAACCCCGATCTGTTGGTGGCCTGTGTAGTCGGGGATGGAGAGGCGGAAACCGGCCCTCTGGCTGCTTCCTGGCACTCCAACAAGTTCCTCAACCCCATCCACGACGGGGCAGTGCTGCCGATTCTCCACCTCAACGGCTACAAGATCGCCAACCCCACCATCCTGGGCCGCCTCAGCCGTGAAGAGCTGCAGAGCCTGTTTGTGGGCTATGGCTACAAGCCTTACTTCGTAGAAGGCTCCGATCCGGCCCAGATGCACCAGTTGATGGCCGCCACTTTGGACACGGTAATCCACGAGATCCAAGAAATCCAGCAGCATGCTCGTACCAAGGGGGATCCCAGCCGTCCCCAGTGGCCGATGATCATCCTGCGCACCCCCAAAGGCTGGACGGGCCCCAAAGAGGTGGACGGCAAAAAGGTGGAGGATTTCTGGCGCTCCCACCAGGTGCCGCTGGCGGATCTGGCCAAGAAACCAGAGCACCTCAAGATCCTGGAAGAGTGGATGCGCAGCTACAGACCGGAAGAGCTCTTCGACGAAAACGGCCGCCTGCGGCCCGAGCTGCAGGAGCTGGCCCCCAAAGGGGAAAAGCGCATGGGCGCCACCCCCTATGCCAACGGCGGCCTGCTGACGCGGGAGCTGAAAATGCCGGATTTCCGCCGCTACGCCGTGGACGTGCCGCACCCCGGCACCCTCGAAGCCGAAGCCACCAAGGTGCTGGGGCAATTCTTGCGAGATGTGATGAAGCTCAACCCCCACAACTTCCGCCTCTTTGGCCCCGATGAAACTGCATCCAATCGCCTGGACGCCGTGTTTGAGGCCAGTGACCGCACCTGGGTGGCGCCTATCTACGACTACGACGAGCACCTCTCCCCCGATGGGCGGGTGATGGAGATCCTGAGCGAGCACGTCTGCCAGGGCTGGCTGGAGGGCTACCTGTTGACAGGCCGCCACGGCTTTTTCTCCTGCTACGAAGCCTTCATCCACCTGGTGGACTCCATGTTCAACCAGCACGCCAAGTGGCTGAAGACCACCCGCCACATCCCCTGGCGGCGGCCCATCCCCTCTCTCAACTACCTGCTCACCTCCCACGTGTGGCGGCAGGATCACAACGGCTTCAGCCACCAGGATCCCGGCTTTCTGGATCACGTGGTCAACAAGAAAGCCGATGTTATCCGCGTCTACCTGCCCCCGGATGCCAACACCCTGCTCTCGGTGGCGGATCACTGCCTGCGCAGCCGCCACTACGTCAATGTCATCGTGGCGGGGAAACAGCCGGCCCTGCAGTACCTGGACATGGATGCCGCCATCAAGCACTGCACCCAGGGCTTGGGGATCTGGGAGTGGGCCAGCAACGACCAGGGCTCGGAGCCGGATGTGGTCATGGCCTGCTGCGGCGATGTGCCGACGATGGAAACCCTGGCGGCGGCGGACTTCTTGCGGCAGCACCTGCCGGACATCAAGATCCGGGTGGTGAACGTGGTGAACCTGATGAAGTTGCAGCCGCCCAGCGAACACCCCCACGGCATCAGCGACAAGGAGTTTGTCAGCATCTTCACCCCCGATAAGCCCATCGTGTTTGCCTTCCATGGCTATCCTTGGCTCATTCACCGCCTCACCTACCGCCGCCCCAACCACCACAACCTACACGTGCGCGGCTACAAGGAGGAAGGCACCACCACCACTCCCTTCGACATGTGCGTCCTCAACCAGGTGGATCGCTTCAACCTGGCCAACGACGTGTTGGAGCGGGTGGAGCGCTTCAAATACCGGCGGGATCACGTCCAGCAGTTGATTCGGGACAAGCTGGTGGAGCACAAGCAGTACATCTGCAAGTACGGCGAGGATCTGCCCGAGGTGCGCAACTGGAAGTGGCCCTACTAGTGGATCCCCCTTCCCCCAACTTTCACCTCTAGCCGCCGGCAGGGTAGAGTTTTCTTGGGCTCTCCTGCCGGAGCGTTCTGGGCGGTTGTGCTGGAGGTTGAGAATGTGAGGGGTTCAGAACGGGTGGATGCGGATACCCTTCCCCGGCTGGAAGAGGCGGACTGGGGAGGGATGGCCCTCTCCTTAGTTCTCGGCCTGGCCCTCTCAGCGCTGGTCATCGGGATCCGGCCCCAGGTGGCCGTCCCCTTTGGATTGAGCGTGCTGGGCTCGGCCCTGCTGGGATCCCTACTTCTCCCGGTCTTGCGGCGCTGGAAGGCAGGCCAGGTCATCCGCGAGGAGGGGCCCCAGTCCCACCACAAAAAAGCGGGCACGCCGACCATGGGTGGCCTTAGCTTTTTGCCCGTAGGGCTGCTGGTGGCCGGCATCGGGAGCGGCTGGGATCCCCAATGGCTGGCGGTGGCCCTACTGACCCTGGCTTACACCGTGGTTGGCTGGCTGGACGATTGGCTGGTCATCCGGCAGCGCTCCAACAAGGGGTTGTCTGCCAAATCGAAGCTTTTACTCCAAGTTGGGATCGGCCTGGTTTTCTGTGGCTACCTGGCCTGGCAAGGGATCCCCACCGTTCTCACCCTGCCGGGAATAGGCGCCCTCCCCCTGGGCTGGCTGTTCTGGCCCTTGGCCTTGTTTGTGCTGGTGGGCACCAACAACGCCGTCAACCTCGCCGACGGCATGGACGGCCTGGCGGCAGGGATGGTGGCCCTTGTCCTGGCAGGGCTGGGGCTGACGGCAGCGGATCCCGTTTTGGCGCTCGTGGCTTTTGCCTTGAGCGGCGCCTGTCTGGGCTTTCTGGTGCACAACCACCACCGGGCCCGCCTGTTTATGGGCGATACCGGATCCCTGGGGTTGGGGGGCGCTCTGGCGGGGCTGGCGCTGTTGGGGGATCAGCTCTGGGCCCTGGCCTGGATGGGCGCGGTGCTGGTGGCAGAGGCCCTGTCGGTGATCCTGCAGGTGGGCTACTTCCAATACACCAAACGCAAAACCGGACAAGGCAAACGGCTGCTGCGCATGTCGCCCTTGCACCACCATCTGGAGCTGGGGGGCTGGTCGGAGGTGCAGGTGGTGGGGTGCTTCTATGGGCTAACGGCGCTATTGGTGGGGCTGGGCTGGGCCTGGTGGCACTGGGCCGGCGCTTGAGAGGCAGAGGATCCAGGGGTACCACGGCAGGGGCCAAGCGCCGAAGCCGGACTTGGGGCTGCTTTCGGGGTTGGGAGGAGGTCTAAACTGACTTAAGGGTTGTGGCTTGCCCTGGGCAGAGATTTGTCCATGGGTACAGCATCCTGTCCCCAACCCAAATGGCTGCAATTTCAAAAATGGTTGAAAAGGGCTTCTAGGCCGCCCGCAGAGCCCTCTAAGGCTGCAGGATCATCGACCAAAAGCCGCTCTCTTCATTCCAAAAGGGCGCCAGCGACTCTCCCACCACGTTCGGCCCCCAGTAGCGAGCGGTTCCATCCAGGGTAAAAGCCACCACAATATCGCCGGGGCCGATCTGCAATGGCTCCTCGCCCAAACTCAGCACCAGCCCCTCGCTGCCCCCTTCTCCGGGCGCAAAGTCCCAGTGGGCCGTTTCCGGGTTGAGCAGCCGTCCACCGCTGCGCATCAAGATCACCAGCCGAATCGGGTGAGGGGTGCGATTGCCGACTCGAAAGGCTCCTGTGCGGGTGGAGGTGGGGAAGGCAGACTCTGAGGGCAGGACAGGAGCTGCATTCCCCTCGAAGGAGCCTTGTGGGGATTTTAACATCGGCTGGGCTGCCAACCCCCGAACGAGAGCCAGACCCCAAACCAAAGCGGCAGCCAACCCCAGGGATCTCTGGCGCAGCTTGCCCCGCAAGGTCCCTTTCGGCGGCCCGCCGGCAACAAGAGCGGCAACAGCTTGGGTGATACAGGCAGGAAATGAGCGGATGGAAACAGACATCAGATTACCGCAACCAGGAGTGCTACATGCCGGATTGAGAAAGAAGCTGAGCGACCGTGACCTCGCCATTGGTGAGCAGATCCAGCCCGCAGGCGGCGTCGCGCTCAGAATAGGACGGTTGTTCAGCCACGCTAACACCTCTATCCTTGTCTGTTCTTCAATATTCATTCAACCTTCTCTCGGAAGGCGAAAACCGCTCCCCCCTCCCACCTGCAGTCGGCTGGGATCCTTCTAGGGGTTGACCGCTCGGCATTTCCACCCTTGCGGGCTGCGCTCATACAGAGTCCGTCGCTGGGGATAGATCGCATCTCCCTTGAGCTGGAGGTGATCCACCTCCGTTGGATCCAACAGCAGTAGGACAAATGTCGGCGGTGGCAAAGATGCCTTTTCGGGGGGCAGCTCTTCAACAAAAGCCTCGGGTGGGGCAAGAGGGCCTTTAGGTTCCGGCCAGAACCAGAGCAGCCGTCCTTTTTCCGAGATTTGTTGCCACAACTGTTGTCGGTGCTGCTGCGCCCGAGGATCCGGGTGGTCGGCGGTGATGGCCTCGAGAGTGCCGGCAATGCGAAATTGCTCGCGAGTTTTACAGAAGTACCAGCAGATCTGGGCCAGTGGGCAGTGGGCGATCTGGCAGATCTTCTCGCTGCGGCTGTCCACCGCCAACTGAATGCGGTCGGTATCCCCCAAAAATCCCCGGAAGACCACCGTGCGGTTGCGCGGGTGCCCCCAAGGATCCACCGTAGCCAACTGCAAATAGCGCACACCCGCGTCGCTGCGGTTGCGGTGCAAGGCCGCCTGCAGCAACGTCCGCCAAGAGGGATCCCCAGCCGGGTTATCCTTCAACTCGTTCATAGGGGTGCGCAGGTGCCAGCCGAGACTTTAGCCGGGAGGGGGAGGAGCTTCCGATTGCGGATCCCTGGCCTGTCCTAGTGAGGATTCCGGCCGAACGGAATGGGAATCCAGACCAGTTGGGTGAAGGGAATGAAAGGGATGCTCCAGACAGCCCTCTGCCAGCCCCTCGAAGCGTTCCGGCACCGGCTGTTTCACCGGCAATTTCTGGAGCACCAGAGCGAGATACTCGCTGTACCATGGGGAGCGAGCTTCTCGCACCTTGTGCCACACCGAGCGCGACATCAACAGCGTCCGCTCCACGTCCCGGGCTCCCAGCTTGAGCAAAAATTCCTCCCGTTCCGGCTGGTAATCGGTGGAGGCCAAAGCCAAAGCCTGCGGCGGATAGGCTTGGGTGAGCCGGGCCATCTTGGCCATGAGCTCAGGATAGAGCCAGGTGTAGGCGGGGTGAACCGTAAGCTTGGCCACATGCGGCTGCTGCCCGGTACGGTCCAACTTCAGGTTGAAATAGCCGATAGCGGTTTTCCGCTCCGGCTCATAGACACACATCTCCACCCGTTCCGTTTGGCTGATGACGCATTTGGCCTGATCTAGGAGCCAATCCAGCGGGCTGGTGCGAAAATCGCTCACGTCGCGGTCGTATACCTGGCGCACGGTGGCCGGCATGGATCCCGTATCCAGTTGGTAAATGGCGTAGGCATCCCGGTTGGTCACCGGCACCAGGTTGGGCAGCATGGGCTCGTGCTGGCTGAGGGCGGCCAGAATCTCGGGCCGGATCGACCAGTAGGTAATCTGGGCCAGCGGTTGGAAGCCGTTGTGGCGGTAGAGGGCCATCGCCCCCTTGTTGTGGATGTTCACCTCCAAGATCCAGGTGCGGGCCTCGCGAAAGTGCTCCATGCAGTGTCTGAGCAACTTAGAGCCGATTCCCTGCCGCCGGGCGGAGGGCACCACAGCAATGTGATCCACCCGCCAGGTGCTGCGGGAATGATTAAAGGGAGAAACTTGAATGACCCCCTGGATTTTGCCCTCCAGCTCCGCCACATGCACCGTAAACATGTGCTGAAAACGGTTGGGAAACAGGCTCAAAGTTTTCAGGGGGCCATACCACTGGCGCAGCCGCCGCACCTGGCGACGAATGTCCACCGAGCGGCCGCTGTACTCTTCATCAAAAGCTTGAGCCAAAATCTCCTCCACCGCCTCCAGATCACCCAGTTGAGCCGGGCGGAGAATCAGTTCGGGAGCCTCCTTAGGAGCTTTGGAATCCGGGTTGGGCTTTTCCGCAGGGTTGTCCATGCCAAAGTGTGGGCGGGAGAATACTCAAAGCATAGCTCAGGATCCCCCACTTCTTCTATCTAAGGGGGGCGTTGCTGCCACAAATGAGATTATCGGGCTTTCCGTTGGCCTTTGGCCAATCAGGCCCCCGCATCCAGCAACGCCAGGTTGCGGAAGGTAAAGCGCTTTTCCACAGGGCCGGTTTCCGTCTCTGTTTGAATGCGCCGCTCCGAGAGGATATAGTACTTGCCCACTTTGGTGTAGAGATCTTCAAATTGGCTGCGCCCACCCTTCTGCTCGCCAGTCTTGGCGTCGTGATAGACGGAGTCGTAGCGGTGGGAGAGGTAGCCTTCGCCCGTGTCGTGGCTGCTGAAGGTGTGAATAGTAACCACCATACCGTGAATATGCCGATGCACCATGGTAACTTGGTTGTCGCGCACGTGGTAGCGATCCCCTTCGGCTTTGCCGCCCACCAGGATCTCCACGGTGCCATCGGGTAGGATCTGGCCATAGCGAAAAGTGTTGTTCCCGTGGGTCTCGGCGAAGCTGCGGCGCACCCGGTGAACGGCAATCTCCCAAAGTTGATTGTGAATGGCTTTCCGGGCTTCCTCATCCTCCACGCCCGTAACCGTCGCTTTTAGGTCTGCCCCCACTCGCACCTGGCCCACAAAAGTGCGCTCCCCATCCCAGTAGGTGACCTCGGCGCTGTAGCCCGGAAAGTCGGGATCCCAGGTGTAGCGATTTTCGTAGGCGGCCCGAAACAACTCTTCGGCAGAAACTTGGGTCGCGGTCATCGAGTGTCTCCTGTCTTACTGGCAAGCGCTTCTCATGACCATCCATCATACTGCCCCTTGCTGCCAGGCTATCCCCCTAGCCGCCCGCGGCAGGAACCTGCGTTTGTTGACATACTCTCTACGCCCAGGGCCTGCTTCCCCACAGCGATCAGCCAGGGGTTTTCGCGCCACAAAGAGCTGACATAGCTAATTGCCCATCCGCCGCTGTTAGGATAGAGGCATAGCCACTGGAGCTTCTCTTCCTTCGTCACCCTAAGTTTTGGCCTGCAAGTTTAGTTGCTGCTTTGATCCCCGGAGTATTCTCTGGAAAGAGCCTTTCTATTTTTGGTGGGTGAGGAGGAAGATTGAGAGATTTTTTTGACAATCGCGTCGGCAGGACGGAATCCCTAGCGCCTAACCTGTCGCCGGCCCAGACCAGAGTGGCAGCCCCGCCGGAGATGATGGGGCCAGTGCTGAAAATTGTCGGCAAGCAGACCTTGAGCGGCCACATTCCCATCGGCGGCGCGAAAAACTCAGCTTTGGCGCTCATGGCGGGATCCCTTTTGGCTCCTGCAGCTTGCCGAATTCACAACGTGCCGCGCCTGCTGGACATTGAACGCATGGGGCAGATCCTGACCAGCCTGGGGGTTAAGGTGTCCCATGTGGGCAATACCCTTGACCTGGACGCCAGCTCCCTCAAAACTTCCCAGGCGCCCTACGAGTTGGTCAGCCAGTTGCGGGCCAGCTTCTTCATCATCGGGCCGCTGCTGGCGCGGCTGGGAGTGGCCAGAGTTCCTCTGCCCGGCGGCTGTGCCATCGGCTCGCGTCCGGTGGATCTGCATGTGCGGGGCCTGCAAGCGTTGGGGGCAACGGTTCAAATCGAGCACGGCGTGGTTCATGCCTATGCCCGCAAGCTGGTGGGAACCCGCATCTACCTTGACTATCCCAGCGTCGGCGCCACCGAGACGCTGATGATGGCCGCTACGCTGGCCGAAGGGGAAACGGTGATTGAAAATGCTGCCCAAGAGCCGGAGGTGGCCGACTTGGCCCGTTTTTGTCAGGCGATGGGAGCCCGCATCCGTGGCGTGGGCACCAATACGGTTGTGGTGGTAGGGGTGCCGCGCCTGCACGGCACCGAGTACACGGTCATTCCCGACCGCATCGAGGCCAGCACCTACCTCATTGCCGGGGCCATCACCCGCTCCGAACTCACGGTTGGCCCTGTTATCCCGGATCACCTGCGAGCGGTGATTGCCAAGCTGCGCGACATGGGGCTGCGGGTGGAGGAAGAAGGCCCCAACCGGCTGCGCATTGCCCCGGCTCAACTCAGTTCGGGCTGGCTTTGCCAGGCAACCGATATCCAAACCTTGCCCTATCCAGGTTTTCCCACCGATGTGCAGGCGCCGATCATGGCCTTGGCTGCCCTGAGCGAGGGCAGTTGCACCATCGAGGAGACGGTGTTTGAAAACCGCATGCACCACATTCCCGAGCTCAACCGCATGGGGGCGGATATTCGTCTCAAGAACCGGGTGGCCATTGTCCGGGGGGTGCCGTCGCTGTCGGGAGCGCCGGTGGTGGCCACGGACTTGCGGGCGGGGGCAGCTCTGGTGTTGGCTGGCCTGGCGGCTGAGGGCTGCTCTACTATCCACGGGCTCCACTACATCGACCGCGGCTACGAAGCTATCGATGAAAAGCTGCGCAGCGTTGGGGCCAAGGTGTATCGCTGTAACAACCCGGCAGGGATCCCGGCCACCCCTCAGCCTGAACAAGCTGATGGAAAGGGGATCCCATTGCAGAATTGGCCCACTTGAGCCTACGCCGTTGGGGGGATCCGCCGGCCCCCTCCCCCTTGTTTTCTTGAGGGAAAAAGGATGCGGTAGGCTAGGAGCCGACAGCCCAAATTCAGGGAGAAGGGGTTGGGGATCGAGAGCCATGTCCCAAGTGTACGACTGTGTCATCGTCGGCGCTGGCCCTGCCGGCGGCTCGGCCGCCTATCACCTGGCCAAGCGGGGGCGCTCAGTGCTGGTCTTGGAGAAGGATCCTTTGCCCCGCTACAAACCCTGTGGCGGCGGCGTTTCTCCCATGGTGGCGGCCTGGTTTGACTTCGATTTCAGTCCCGCCATTTCGCTGAAGATCCGGCAAATTCGCTACACCTGGCGGGGCGGGGATCCGGTCGTGGCCGACCTGGATCTGAAAGAGCCGGTATGGATGGTGCGGCGGGAGGTCTTCGACCATTACTTGATCCAGCAGGCGCAAAAGCAGGGGGCAGCACTCCAGACGGAATGTCCCGTCTCCGGCATTGAGTGGCAGAGCGACCGCTGGCAAGTGATGACAGCCACCGGCCCGGTCTGGGGTCGGTATGTGATCGGGGCCGATGGGGCCAAAGGCTCGATGGCCAAGTGGCTCGGCTTTCAAAACCGGCAGCGCCGCCTGGCTGCCGCCCTGGAAGCAGAAGTGCCCGTCTCAGAGCCAAAAACCGCAGCCGCCCATTTCGACTTTGGCGCCGTGAGCAACGGCTACATTTGGAACTTCCCCAAAGCCGATGGCTACTCCATCGGGGCAGGCACCTTTCGGGGTGGCGAAAAACAAAACTTGCGGGAAATCGCCGCCGAGTATGCCCAAAGCTTTGGTGTGGACTTGAAATCGGTCAGGCAGTTTGGCCATCCCATCTGTCTTTGGGAGGGGGATCAACCCCTGCACAGCCAAAATGCCCTCCTGGTGGGAGATGCTGCCTGTGTCGTCGATCCGTTTACCGCCGAAGGGATCCGCCCCTCCCTCCTCACTGGCATGCTGGCAGCGCAGGCCATCGACCAAGCCCTGGCGGGAGATACCGAAGCCCTGGCGAACTACTCCGCCCGCGTGCAGCAGGAGTGGGGCTCAGAGATGCGTTGGGCCAAGCGGATCGCGGCGCTGTTCTACCGCTTTCCGGGCGTCGGCTACAGGGTAGGCGTCAAGCGACCGGGAGCCACTCGGCGCATGGGCCAGATCTTGGCCGGTGAGCTGCGCTACAGCGATGTGGCCAGCTCGGCCATTCGCCAGTTGAGCGCTGGCCTGTTGGCCTAGGCCGGCCGCTGGGAGAGGGGGGCGGGATCGTCGAAGCGCCTGCTGATCAGCAGGCAGTTGCGGCCATCTGCCTGGCGAGTATAGCTCAGGTGGGTGGAGAGAGCCTTCATCAGCCGAATACCCCGTCCCCCCTCGGATTCGACCTCGGCGTCGGGGGGCCTGCTGGCTGCTCGGTTCTGGAAGAATTCCTCCAAGTTGAACTCCTGCCCTTGATCCCAGATGCGCAGCTCCAGCTCCTGGGGCATCAGAACCAGCTCGATATCGATGGGTGTACTGGGAGACAAAGTGCGGTGGGCATGGCGAACGGCGTTGGTAAAGCCCTCCGCCAAGGCCAACTGGCATTCCAACCAGATGGGGCCCGGAATGCCGGCGTCGCGGAAAGACTCAAACCACGTCAAAACTTGGCTGAGAGCATCCAGGGTTGTGTCTACTCTCAGCGCAAAGGTCTGCTTTTCCCCCGACGGGATCCCTGCCGCGTTCAAAATCGAACCCCAAAGCTCAGACTGTTGCCTGGGCCCTCGCCCCCACCAGGGATCGGACCAGTTGATTCTAGACTAAGGCGCTGTTCAAGCCTGCCAACCCCCAACTTTGGGGGGGGCCACTAGGGGGCGATGATGAGATCCACGCGGCGGTTTCGCTGTCTCCCTTCCTCCGTATCGTTGTCGGCCACCGGCAGGGTGGGGCCAAAGCCAGAGGTTGTCCAGCTGATGGGGTGGTCTTCCGGCAACAGGTTAGCTAAGTAGTCTTTCACAGCGTTGGCGCGGCGCAGGGAAAGGTCGAGGTTATAGTTCAAGGAACCGATGTTGTCGGTGTGGCCGTTGACTTGAACGCGGGCGCCGGGCATTTCCCGCAAAGATTTGGCCACTTCTGCTAACAGGGAGGCCGCCTCAGGCCGAATCTCGGCCTTGTCGAAGTCGAAGAGCAGATCGCCCGGCAGGCTAATGGTTCGGGTTCCCACCTGAAAAGAGGTAGGGGTCGGCGTTGCGGTGGGGGCAGGGACGCTTGCTCCCTCCGGGGCGATCTCGGCAGTGGTGGCCGATTCTCGCCTCGGCTCAGGGGCCGCTGCTGGGGAAGACAGCCGTTGCAGCCGCGACTCCAGTTCTTCAACGCGGATCAAAAGCTGGATGGCCTGCTGGCGGAGTTCTCGAATCTCCCTTTCCAGATCCGTGGAGCCGCCGTGATTTGGATTCCCCTTTGGTGAATCTGCATCTGGGCTCACCGCTGGGAGACTGGCCTGGGGTGGAGACAGGGTGGGCAGGAGCGGCGGCGTGTTGGCCTGCGGCTGGGGAACTGGCAGCGGTTGGGTCTGAAGCGGCTGCGGGAGCACCATTCCCGCCCAGATGCCGCTGCCGACCAGGAGGATCCCACTCGAGAGATTGAGAAAGACCGTTGCACGTTCCGATGGGCGGGGCATCGCAGGCAAACCTCTGGCTAGATGGGCGCAGGCGAGGAGCGAAAACCGGGCTCAACTCAACGCCTAGAGTCGATCCTATCCGGCGACCGCAGCTTGCCAAGGGGATTAGGGGCTGCTCAGGCTACCCCTTCCCGCCATCCTCGGCAAAAGCCTAGTCGAAGCTGAGACGGCCCCGATAGCGTCCTATGAGGATCAGGCCGTTGACGGGATCCGCACAATCGACCACAAAAGACGGGAAGCGAGGGTTGTCGCTGATAACTTTTACTCGGGATCCTGACAGGCGTTGCAGCCGTTTGACCCACAGCTCGCCATCCCTCTGAAAGACGTAGATGCCCTCACCCCCCAGCTCTTTTTGCCGTTCGACAAAGATCCAGTCGCCATCTTCCAAGGTGGGAGACATGCTGTCCCCTTGCACCCGAATCAAACTGAGCCCATCCGGGTTCCCCTTCAGATGGGCCCGTAGCCAGTTACGCTCAAAAGCTAGCACCGACTCGATGGACTCTTCCCGCACCAGCGCCCCCGCCCCTGCCGAGGCGACCACATCCACCAGAGGCACGTATACATACTCCGTTTTGGCGTCGCCAGCCTCCAGCCGCGGGGATCCCTCCCCCGTAATCAGCCAACTGAGACTCACCCCCCCCACCTGGGCAATTTTCACGGCCTTGTCGATGCCGGGCACGGATCCCTTGAGGTAACTGCGCAAGGCTGTATCGCTAATGCCGGCCCGCCGCCCAAACGCATAAATGGCCTCATCGCCGATCACCTGTCGCAAACGGTCGGCAAAGGAGGAATCAGAGGAGGTGGACATCGGCTTAACGCTACGGGTTGTGTACAACTAAATTTCTACCACTACCTGTTGACAAGTCAACCCTCGTGAGGGGCAGGGGCTTATGCTGGGTTGGAGGGAAGAGGGCAGGGTTTCCAGTAGTAGGATCTGAGAGACTTCACCTGCTCTGGCTTGCTCCCTATGACCGTCTCAGACTGGAAACGCTGGCTGGATCATTTTCTCATTGCCCTGGTCTTTCTGGTGTTTGCCGGGTTTGTCTGGTTTGTCTTCTCGGTAACGGGAGCTTTCATCGGGATCCCGCTGGGCTACAAACTTTGGCTGCGGCTGTGGTTGCCTTTGTTCCAGCCGGCACTGGGGATCCTGATGGCTGGAGCCCTGCTGAGTGGGGTGTGGGGTTGGCTGGAGAAACGCCACTCCCGCAATCGAGACCATCAGCAGAACTAAAGATCGGGCAGCGCCGGGAGGCGGCAGACTGGCTCTATACTGAAAACGTATCTAAATGTTGAGCACCTGAGGCGGTCTGGCGTCGTGTTTGTCTTATCCGGCTACGAGTATTTGCTGGTCTTTCTGATCGTCTGCGCTCTGCTGCCGGTCTTGGCTCTGGGAGCTTCTGCGCTCTTGGCCCCAAAGCGGCGGGGATCCCTGCGCCGCAGCACCTATGAGTCGGGGATGGAGCCGTTTGGCCAGGCCTGGATCCAGTTCAACATCCGCTACTACATGTTCGCCCTGGTCTTCGTGATCTTCGACGTGGAGACCGTGTTCCTCTATCCCTGGGCGGTGGCCTTTCATCGCTTGGGACTGCTGGCCTTTGTGGAGGCCCTGATTTTCATCGCCATCCTTGTGGTGGGCCTTGTGTACGCTTGGAGAAAAGGAGCGCTGGAATGGTCATGACCTCTCAGGAGCCGGAAGTCTTGTTTCCGGCGTCTGCCCCGCAAGTTACCACAGACCTCTCGAACAACGTCGTTCTCACCACGGTTAACGACCTGTACAACTGGGCGAAGATGTCCAGCCTCTGGCCGCTCCTCTACGGCACTGCCTGCTGCTTCATCGAGTTTGCAGCCATGCTGGGCTCCCGCTTCGATTTCGACCGCTTTGGCCTGTTGCCCCGTTCTTCGCCGCGCACGGCTGATTTGATCATCACGGCGGGCACGGTCACTATGAAAATGGCCCCAGCGTTGGTCAAGCTCTACCAACAAATGGCTGAGCCGAAGTACGTGATCGCCATGGGGGCCTGTACCATTAGCGGCGGCATGTTCAGCTCCGATTCCTACACGGCGGTGCGAGGGGTGGACAAGCTGATCCCTGTGGACGTGTACATTCCCGGCTGCCCGCCGCGTCCGGAGGCGATCATGGATGCTATTGTCAAGCTGCGCAAGAAGATCGCCGCCGAAGACATGCGGGAGCGGGGCCGCCTGCAACAAACCCACCGCTACTACACGGTCAAGCACAACCTCAAGCCGGTGCCGGAGATCATCACCGGCAAGTATCTGGAGAGCGAGACCCGCCAAGCTCCTCCACCGGAACTGGCGGCGGCTATTGGCCTGCCGGTGCCTCCGGCCTTGCAGACTGCCGACTTCAAGCAGGCGGAACAGCAGCTCAAAGCTTTGCGGGGAGGGATGTGAGATGACAGAGGACAAAGCCCAGCAAAAGCCGTCCTCGACAGCCGAGCCGACAGAGCCGTTGGCGACGCTGGAACGGGGGCCGGTTTCCCAGTTCCTCGCCGATAACGGCTTTGACCATCAGTACCTGGGCAGAGATGCCGCCGGGGTGGAGCTGCTGGAGGTGGAGCGGGATTTTCTCTTGCCTGTGTGTACTGCCCTCTATGCCTACGGCTTCAATTACCTGGAGTGCCAGTGCGGCTACGACCTGGGGGCAGGGCAACCCCTGGTCAGCCTCTATCACCTGATCAAACTGGCGGACGGGGCAGATCGGCCGCAGGAGGTGCGGGTTCAGGTGAAGCTGCCCCGCCAAGATCCGCGGGTGCCCTCGGTGTACTGGATCTGGAAGTCGGCGGACTGGCAGGAGCGGGAGACCTATGACATGTACGGCATCATCTTTGAGGGACACCCCAACTTGAAGCGGATCTTGATGCCGGAAGACTGGATTGGGTGGCCGCTGCGCAAGGACTATATCACGCCTGACTTCTATGAGTTGCAGGACGCTTACTAGGGGGGATCCCTTAACCGGCTGAGCAGCGTTCGCAGGACGTGAGAGAAATGTGGCCTTTTTTGCTCTTGGCAATCTACGCAGGGGGAGTTTGGTACTCAGCCCGCAAGGCGGATCGCATCTACTCAGGCTCTGGAAAGTGGGCGGTGTCGGCCCTCTGGCCACTGCTGCTCTTGACCAACCGCCAGTTTCGCCAAAATTGGCGTCGTCCCTTGAACAAGTGAGTCTATCCCCATTGGTAAGCCCTTCTAGGCAAGACTTAGGCTTGGGCAATCCGGATTTGCCCTTGTCGCCCTCGCAGGCCGACCGGAGGTTGCCAGAGCTGATCGGCAGCCGCATTCGCGCCCGAGGACCCGTGACCTTTGCCCAGTTCATGGAGTGGGCCCTCTACGAGCCAGGTCTGGGTTACTACGAGCGGGAGCATCTCCCCCTCGGCTGGGACTATCGCACCTCCCCTCACTTGGCGGCGGATTTTGCCCAACTGTTGGCTGAGCAGATCTTCCAGTTCTGGCACATTTTGGGATCCCCTCCCCATTTTGCGGTGATTGAGATGGGGGCGGGCAGCGGGCGCCTGGCCGAAGATTGGCTGGCCTATGTGTGCTCCAATTGGCCCGACTTCTGGCAAGCCCTGGAGTACGGGATCCTCGAGCGCTCTGCTTTTTTGCGGCGGCTACAGCAGGAGCGCTTGGCCGGCTATGGCGAGAAGGTGCGCTGGCTAGAGTGGGACGAGATCCCAGATGGTTCGGTAACCGGCTGTTTTTTTTCCAACGAGCTGGTGGACGCCTTCCCAGTCCATCGGGTGCAGGTGCAGGCGGGGGCCTTGCGAGAAATCTACGTGGATTGGGCGGAGGGGGAGGGCTTCCGAGAAGTGTTAGGGGATCTCTCTACGCCCGCGCTGGAAGCGTACTTTGCCCGCCTGGGGATCCCGATTGCCACCTATCCCTCCGGCTACCAAACGGAGGTCAACCTCAAGGCCCTAGAGTGGCTCCAGCTTCTGGCCCGCAAGCTGCGGCGGGGCTACGTGCTCACCCTTGACTACGGCCACACCGCCCAGCGCTACTACAGCCCCCAGCGCTTCCAGGGCACGCTCCTGGCCTACCGCCAACACGGCACCTACGCGGATCCCTATGTCTGGGTGGGATCCCAAGATCTCACTGCCCACGTGGACTTTACCACCTTGCAGCAGGTGGGGGAGTCTCTGGGGCTCAAGTGCCTGGGCTTCACCCAGCAGAGCTGCTTTTTGGTGAACCTGGGATTGGCGGAAAGGCTGGCCGCCCTCGGCCAAGTTGGCGACGAGGGGGGGGATCTGGGCCAGGTGTTGCAACGGCGACATGCCCTTCACGCTCTGCTGGATCCGCTGGGGTTGGGGAGCTTTGGGGTGTTGCTGCAGGCCAAGGGCTTGAGCGAGGCGGAAGCGGCCCAGCCGCTGCAGGGCTTTGTCGAGCCGGAGCTACACTTATGAACCTCACCTTTTGGGTGGGCCTATCGGCTGCTGCTCTGACCACTGCCAGTTTCTTCCCGCAAGCCTGGAAAACTTGGCATAGCCAAAAGGCGGACGATTTTTCTTGGAGCTACCTGCTGCTGTTTGGGGCAGGGATCCTGATGTGGGATCTGTACGGCCTGTTGCGCCAAGATGCGGTCATCCTGCTTGCCAACACGGTAACCCTGGCGCTGGTGGGAGTGATTATCCTAACCAAACTGAGAACCTCGGCTCGCTAGGGGGAGAGGGGAGTTGCTCTGCATCTGGCCTGGGTTTTAGGCCTTGCTTGCCTAGAACTCCTCCTGACTAAGGGATCCAGGCCAGTGCGCTGCTGCTCAGCGGCAGGCGGCGACGGCTGTTGGGGATCGGCAGCCCATCTTGCAAGTCCACCAGCCACACTTGCCCGCTGCGGATCGCTTGCCCAGTGCGGCTAAAGGGGGCCCAGGGATCCGGGATCTCCTCTTGCAAGGGCTCCAAAAGCGTGTAGGCCAACAGGCGGCCGTCAGGGGAAAGGCTGAAGTCCAGCTCAAAGGGATAGTCGGCCCGCCCCACCTCTACGGTCTTGCCCGCCGGGGCCGCGCCGCCGCTGCCGAACACCACTGCCAGCAAGCGGGGGGACTCGGTGTAGGCCAGAGATGCCAACGCGCCCTCACCAACAAACTCGGCCTCGCTGACCAAGCCGTAAAAGACGGGTGCCCTCGGCGAAAAAGCTCCTTTGGTTACGGATCCCTCGGTAACCCAAATCTCCTCGCTGGTGCCGGTATTGCTGACGATAAAGAGGCTGCGGGTGTAGTCGGGATTGAAGCGCAGCAAAGCCCCGAAAGCCCCATCGGGACGGATGGCCAAGGTTTGGCCGAACTGGGCCAAAAAGCTCTCCGCTGCCGCCCGCGGCTGCAAGGGCACAATCCCCACCCCCTGCCCCTGGGAGATGAGCAGGCTGCTCTCATCAGGGCTGATGAAAAAGTCTCCCCCCAAAGCCGTATCCAGATCCAGCCGCTCAAAGGGATCCCGGCTCCTTTTCTGGATCCACAGTTCCGTCTGGACGGGAGCCAGGGGATCCCGTTGCAGGGGGATCCGCTCCGCTACCACCAGCTCCCCCGTCGGCGAGACCTGGAAGCGCAGGTTTTGGTAGCCCTGGTGGTCCAGCAGCAACCGGGAAGACAGATCCTCCAGATCCAGGCGGTAGAGATCCTGCTGCTGGATGGTGCTGGCGGTGGCAAAGTAGTAGACGAAGCGGCCATCGGCGCTGGGCTGCATCTGGGTAACCTTCAGCCCCGCCGGCGTCAGCAAAGTGGTGGATCCCGTCTCCAGGTTAAAGAGCAACAGCCGCCCCCGTTGGTCTGCTTCCGTGCCGATCCCCAACAACTGCCGATCCGGCGTGCGAAACTCGCCCTCAAAAGGCCGCGCCATGGGCTGGCCCCGCTCATCCACGGCTGCCTGCAGGCGCACCCGGTAGGTCTGGCCGTAGGGGGCCGGCTCTGTCAGCGTCCAAAAAAAGCGGCGGCCCAGCTTGCGCATCCGGCCCGGCAGAGGCGGCTGGATCTCCAGGTTGGCCGCAACGCTGTCCGCATCCATAGGGCGGTTGAAGGTCAGCACCATCTGCAGTTCCTGGGATCCCACCCGCTGCTGTTGCCAGTTAAAGTCCCGCACATAGGGGGCCGTGTGGTTGCCCAGCAAAAATAAGATCACCCCAACCGCCAAGTTGCAGAGGGTGATCCCGGCCACCCAGCGATCCAGGGGCTGGGTCAGCCCTCGCTGCAGAGCTGCATAGAAGCGACGTGCCGGCCAGGCAGACATCCGAGTCGTACAGTTTTCGACCTCTCAAACCAGATTAAGACACTTCCCAGGCACTCCGCGCCACTGCCCTCACCCCCAACCCCTCTCCCAGAGGGAGAGGGGAGTTGGGATTGGTCGGGAACGGGAAAACGGCTCTACTGCAGCATGACGAATAGAAAGTCTTCCAACGCCGTCAGGAAGGTCAGCACCTCGTCAGTTGCCTGTTCTTCCGTCAGGGATCCCAACTCGACGACCCGCTGAATCAGCTTTGCCACCGGAGTTGGCCCCTGCAGCAGCGGGGCCAGCCATTTCACCTTCTCGGCAGGGATGCGGATCCGCCCGTGGGTGGCCCCTGTCCACTGCATTTCGTAGGTGCAGTTCTCTTGCAGGGCCTTGTTGTACTCCTGGTGGAAGCGAGCGTTGTCCATCAGCAGGGGGTTGAATTGCACGGATCCCGCCAACCAATCTGCATCCGTCCAAGGTAGCACCAGGGAAGAGCCGGCGTGCTCGGCCCAAAAGTCGATGAGGCGATGGGCAGGCCGGATCAGCTCGTAGAGGTGCAGCCGCTCCATGACGCTGAGGGTTTCCAGCCGTTGCCGCACAAACTCCGGCACTTGCTTAAAGAGAGACTCCAGCGACCAGTCGGGCATATCCACCAGGCTTAAAAAGCCCAACCCCGCCTGCTGCAACATGCCAAACACCTCGGGGATCGTGAATCCCTTGTCGTTGGAGAGCAGATAGTTGTTCATGATGGCGGCATCTTCGGTATAGCTGGCCGGGTTCCACAGCACCGCCTTGGCCACCTCTTCCTGCAGGGATCCCATGAACTCCCGCACATGTTGCGCCCCCACCGCCGGCGGGACGTCGAATTGCCCCACCTTTTGCAAAGCTGCCTGCAGGCGGAGAAACACCTGGCGTTGGCGGCGGCTGTGGAGATTGGCGCGAATGATGCCCTCGGGCTTGAGGACTTTTTTCATCGCCCGCAAGCCCTCAGTGGGATCCGCCAACAAATACAAAACATCGTTCAGGCTGATGAAATCGAACTGGATCCCCAGGCGATCCAGCTCCAGCACGTTGAGGACGTAGCACTGGACATCGGTGAAGCCGTGGTGCCGCAGGCGTTCCTCGGTGAGCTTGACCGAAGCCGGCGACAGATCACAGGCCACGATCTGGGCGCCCGGATTGGCCTCCGCCATCATCAGCGTCTCCCAGCCGGAGCCACAGCCGGCGTTGAGCATCACCTTGCCCTCGGACGGGACGAGGGCGTGGGTGCGTAGGTACTGGGCGGTGGTATAGCTCATCTTGAACATCTCCCCCAGGGCATTGCGGGCCGACTGCGAGAGGGGCACGTTGGGGTAGGGCAGAGCCTCGTAGAGGCTGAGGGCCCGGTCTGCAGCCGAGAGGGCGGATCTGGTCATACGCAGAGGAAAAGCTCAACAGAGAGCGAGAGAGCGGTCGATGCAAAGGCAGGATGAATTTATGATTGAGTGTAGCCGTTGAGGGATCCGCTCAGAACTGGCTATGACTGCTGCTGCTTTGCCCCGTCGCCGCTCCCGTTTCTCCCTGGCAGGCACCCTGGCCGCCGTGGGCGGGGCGCTGCTGTGCGGGATCCTGGTGGTGCGGCTGCAGGTGCCGATGCTGGAGCGGATCAACCTAGAGGCCCTGGAAAATGCCGAGGCCCGCAAAAACCGCAACATCGCCCTGGCCACCACCCTGGGCTGGCTGGGCTACCGCAACCTGGGCGCCTCCTGGCTGTGGCTGGAGCTGATCCAGTACTACGGCGACGCCCCTGCTCGTGCCCAAACCGGCTACGGCCTCGCCTACGAGTACTTCGACCACATGCTGCGACTGGATCCCAACTTTTTCTTGGGCTACCGGCTGTCTAGCTTGGTGTTGGCCTATCGGGCCGGCCAGCCGGAAAAAGCTGTCGAGATTTTGGATCGCGGCCTGCAGCAGTTTAACCCCCAAAACAATCCCGACGCCTGGCGGCTCTACGTGGATCGCGCCTTGATCAACTTCATGTTTTTGGGGGATGCGGAAGCGGGCCGCCGCGACTACTACCAAGCTGCCGCCTGGCGGGAACAGGTGGGCCTGCCCGGCGACGACTTTCGCCAACTGGGGGACAACATCGCCCGCAGCCCCCTCAGCCGCCGTTCCCGCTTCGATGTCTGGCTGAGCGTGTTCAATGCCACCAGCGACCGGGATACCCGCCAGTTTGTTCTGGAACAACTGACCCAATTGGGGACGGTGCTGCGGACGCTGCCCACCGGCGAGATCGAGATTCTCCCACCTCCTCTGCCCGATTTTCCCGAGGAAGAGCCCTACCGCTTGCGCCTGTAATTCCAATCCCCTAACTGGGCAAAGATTGCGCTCTAGGGTTGTGACGTTGCCCCAAGAGGTGAGCTAAACTCTAACCCAAATTGTCATCCTGGAAGCCGTCTTCTTCACAGGACCGATCCCTGCGTCAGAGAATCTGCTCTCTCTGGCGCAAGCGAAGTGTTGCTCCCGCTGCCTCTCCTCGAAGAAGGGGCGGCTATCGTTCTTGCTTCCGGTTCGTGAAGACGCTCCAGGCTTTCGGTAAGTTCCCGCAGCTTCCCCATTTCTTATTATTTCTTAACTTTTGTTGTTCTGCACAATAGGAGTGATCCCCATGGCCTCAAGAACTTCTCTCCTGATGATGGCGGCTGTCCTTTCGGGCAGTTGGTTTGTCCTCCCTGCAGCGGCCCAATCTTCTGGGACAGCGCGAGTACGGTCGGTGGTGGATGGGGACACCTTTTGGGCAGACTTGAACGGCAGGCCAACCCGTTTTCGTCTTGCCTATGTGGATGCCCCAGAGCTGACGCAAGGGCGCTGGGGGCGGCTCTCGCAGGAAGCTTTGCAAAGCCTGCTGCCGCCGGGATCCCTGGTGCAGGTGGATACTCTCTACGTCACGCCAGAAGGGCTGCACATTGCCCAGGTGTACAACGCCGAGGGTTTGGTGAATTTGGAGATGTTGCGCCAGGGGCAGGCGGTGGTTTATGAGCGCTTTTTGTACGGGGCCAACCGGGAGCGCTACTTGGAAGCTCAAGAATTGGCCCAGGCGGCGCGACGAGGTTTTTGGCAGCAACGCAATCCGGTGATGCCCTGGGAGTTTCGGGAGACAGCCGCGCAAACCTCAGCCTTTGCGGGATCCAACGTTTTGGACGGCTCCTTCCTGCGGGAAAACCCGGCAGCGGCTGCGGGCGTGGGCATTGCCACCGCGGTGGTGATGGTGGGCTTGAGCAAGCTGCTGTGGAGAAAGCCCAGCCGGCAGAGGGTGAGCATCCGCCAGATGGAGCGGGATCTCAAACAACTGCAGCGCAGCCTGGCCACAACGCTGGCCAGCCGCAAGCAACTGGAACGGCAGTACGATCAACTGCTGCAAAAGGCCGAGGATTGGTTTGTCAGAGCCCAAAAGGCCAGCCAACATGACCAGGACGAGCTGGCGCGCCAGGCTTTGGTGCAGCGGAACCAACACATGAGTGCTGCAGAGGCGGTTCGCAAATCTTTGGATGAAGTTGAAGCGCAGGCGGCAACCCTCCGCGAAGGCATTTCTCGCCTGGAAAGCCAGATCGCGCTGGCCAAGCTGGAACGGGAGATGAACAACTAAGCCTGGGGCGGCGGCTTAAGATGGGGGAGCATCTACCTAGTGAGCCAACTGGCAATGGCGATGAAGGCAAGAGTATCCCCTCTTTTAGCTGCCCTGCTGTTGGTGCTGCTTTGGCTTGGGATCCCCCTTGGATCTGAGTCAGCGAATGGGGCAGCGGCGGCGAGTGCCAAGATCGATCCTGAGATTGACCGGCTGTTTGAGGAAGCCTTTGCTGCCACCAACCGGGGAGATTTTGCCCGGGCAGAGGCCTTTTGGAGCCAATTGTTGCAGCGCCAGCCCGACAACCCGGCCCTGTGGAGCAACCGAGGCAACGCCCGCGTCAGCCAGAACCGCTTGCAGGAGGCTTTGGAGGACTATGCTGAGGCCATTCGCCTGGCTCCCAACGCACCAGATCCCTATCTAAATCGGGGGACGGCTTTGGAGGGGCTAGGGCGCTGGCAGGAGGCCATTGCCGATTACGAGCGGGTGTTGCAGTTGGATCCCAACGATGCGGCAGCCTACAACAACCGGGGCAATGCCGAGGCAGCGCTGGGAGAGTGGCAGCAGGCCCTGGCCGATTACCGTCGCGCCACGGAGCTGGCTCCTGACTACGCCTTTGCCCAGGCCAACTACGCCCTCTGCCTTTATCAGGTGGGAGAAACGGAAGCTGCCTTGCGCCTGATGCGGGCTTTGGTGCGCAAGTACCCGAAGTTCCCGGATATGCGGGCTGCCCTCAGCGCTGTTCTTTGGGTGCAAGGCCGGCAGGGAGAAGCAGAAAGCCAATGGGTGGCTGTGCAAGGGCTGGATCCCCGCTATGCCGACCTGGAGTGGGTGAAAACCGTCCGTCGTTGGCCACCGGCGATGGTGGCAGCCCTGGAGCGCTTCCTTTCTCTGCGTTGAAGAGCTGTCAGCAGACTCCCCTGCAACTCTGGATCGCAGCAATTCTTAATCTCATCTCAATTGAGAGGAGACATCGATCCTAGAAAGGAAAAGCCCCCACGACTCCCTCAAAAGAGGAAACGGGGCGGGCGCAGTGCCTCAGTCTAAATCGAAATAACAACATTGCCATCTTTGAGTTATGGTTTCGGACTTGGCTCTGCGCATTGGCGAAGCGGTTGCTAGGGATCCCCGCAGCCAGAGGCTCAGGTTGCAGCCTGTCTGGGGGGGCGGGGATTGCCTAAATTGGGATCAGGACAACTGAGGATCCCGGCAGCCAGCTCAACCCAAGCCCAAGAGAACGCGAAGGGATCCCGACGGTTTCGATAGACTGTGAGAGGGACAGTGTAAAAAATTGCTTCCTCGAGCTTCCTCCCGCTCTGCTGTGTTTCAGTTCTATCGCGGCGTGTGGTACTGACGTGAGTGCAATGGCCTTTTTCTCTCGCTATTCTTTCCTCTCTCCTGGTTGGAGGAGGGCACTACGAGCTCAGGGGAGCTGGGCAGGGCTGTTGCTCATGGCTCTACAGCTTGGGCAGCCCGCCGTGGCTCAGACAGAGACCCAAGTTTGGAGTGGCACTGGCCAGATCTTGAGCGGTCAGGGGCAAGGGGCCACGGTGCAACTGGTTCTGGAAACCGGTGGCGGACGCATTTGGACGCAGTCGGGGCCGGCGTTGGATGCGCCCTTTTCCGGCGGGCAGATTTCGGTTACCAGCGGCGACGGCACCTGGCAGATCCAACCGCAAGGGGATCAGTTGCTGGTGACCTTTTACCGCGGCGAGCAGATCATCCGCTGGCAACTGCGCCCCGTCGGCGAGGTTCCAGCCTCTTCTCCTCCTGTGCCATCCAGCTCCTTGATCGGCGACACCGCCCAACCGCTGGCTCTGCCTGTGCAAGAGCTGGTCGTTCCCATCCAGAATTTGCCTAACAATCGCTGAGGGATCCCGCGGGCAGGTCTCCCGGTTCAGACATAAGTAAACTACCCGGCTCCGACCGCCCCCCTTCCAGCCCCCTGCCCCCCACTCCCCCCGTATACGGGGGGCAGGGGGGCGGGGGGATTGAGGGGGGCTGGTTTACAGCAGCCCCCAAAAGCGCAATTACATTTGCCCCGTTGTAGTCTGCGTCCCCTTCCCAACCACAAGCCGGGTTGACACAACGGAAGCGCTTCCTTTCCCGTTGCCCAATCCACAGGCACTGGTGGCAGGTCTGTGAGCTGTAGGCAGGCGGCACCAACACAACCCGGATCCCTGCTCTTGCTGCCTTGTACTGCACAAACTGCCGCAACTGGTAGAACGCCCAACTATTCGACCGCCGGCGCTCCGTCTTGCTACGCGGCTGTTGGTTGACACGCTCCCGGATCCCGGTCAGGTCTTCCAAGGCAATAAAGCTGTGGGTTGCCTGCACCCTCGACACAATCGCTTTGGAGATGCAGTGATTAACCCAGGTTTGGAAGCGTCTCTCCCGGCCAGACAACCGTTGCAAGAGCTGCCGGCACCGCCGCCGACTAGACCTTGTGCCCTTACTGGCCTTGCGTTGGAGAACCGCTCTCAACCGGGAGTAGTGGTCTCTGACCCGGCTCAACTGCTGTCCACTCCAGTTATCCCCCTCTGAGGTGTGTGCAATATCTGTTCTGCCCAAGTCCACTCCAATCGCCTTGGGGGTGTTCTGGGGCTCCGGCAGGTCATGCTCGACGCAAATCTGGATGTAGTAGGAACCGTCCTGCCGTTTGACCAGGGTGGCCGCTTTTGGGTGGGTGCCGGCCAGCATGCCCCGTTGGTAGTTACCCATGGCCAGCTCAAACCGTTCCTGCCCCTCAACCGTAGTTAGCGATACCGTCCAGTCTTTTTCACGGAACGAGAAGATGCGGGCATCGTAGGTGACGAAGCCCGCCTTGAACGCCTTGACTGGACGGTTCTTTTGCTTGGCAACCTTGCGCGACCCCGCCACCCGCCTGCATACCTGCCCCGCCAGATTACTGGATAACCCAAAGCGAGCGCGTATCTCGTAATAGCAAAGGGAATGGAGTTTGACTGCGTTAACGACTTTCTCTGGTGTGCTTTGGTTGACCCAGTTCAGTGCCTGCGCAAAGGCGTCCAGAGTCGCATCCAACTTGGCGGCCTGCGCCTCAGACACCTTGAGCTTGCAGGAGATAGTCAGGGTTTGGGTCATACTGTTACTGTACCTTATGGGAACGCATTCCTCCCAGCCCTGACCGGCCCGGCCCCCGGCCCCCCACTCCCCCCGTATACGGAGGGGATATAGGGGGGTACAGGGCGGGTCTCCTGCGGTTTCTAGATGAAGGGATTAGGGGTGCTCCTGCTTTGCCTGTTGCCAGAGGGCCTCTAACTCCGCGAGGGTGAGTCTTTGGAGAGGGGAGGCTTGGCCGCTGCTAGGCAATGCCGCTTCTGCTGGTTGCCGCGCCAGCTCTTCCAGGCGCAAAAAGCGGCGGGCAAAGCGCAGGTTGGTTTGGGTCAAGGCCTGTGCGGCATCCAGCCCATACCAACGGCCCAAATTGACCAGAGCAAACAGCAGATCCCCCAACTCGGCTTCTTGTCGCGCCGGGTCAGGGGGATCCCGTTCCAGCTCTCGGCGCAGTTCGGCCTCTTCCTCGCGCACCTTGGCCCAGATCCCCTCCACCGTCGGCCACTCAAATCCTGCTCCCACCACCTTTTGGGAGATCTTCAGGGCGGCCATCAGGGGGGGCAAACTTTCGGCGTAGTGGAGCAGTTTCTGGCCGAGGGTTTGCTGCGGCTGTTCCTTCTGCTTGATGTCTTCCCAGGAGCGGTGCAACTCAGAAAGGCTGGAACTATCTGACTGCGGAGCCTCCCCAAATACATGGGGGTGACGGCGGATCAGCTTATCGGCAATCCGCGCGGCTACAGTTTCCAGGTCGAAGTGGTTTCGCTCGGCAAAGATCTGGGATTGCAACACCACCTGCAGCAACAGATCCCCCAGCTCTTCGGCAATCGCTGCCGGATCCCCGGCCCGAATGGCCGCCACCGTCTCGTAGGCTTCTTCGAGGATATAGGGAGTGAGCGACTCAGGCGTTTGGGCGCGATCCCAAGGACAGCCGTCGGGGGCGCGCAACTGAGCCACAATTGCCGCCAAGCGGCTGAGGTGCTGTGCAGACGCAGAGCGCTCCAGATAAAGATGGGCAAAAGAGCCTGTGGCCTGCGGATCCCAGCTTTGCAGCGTCAGGGGGCCGCCCACTATCTGCAAGTCTTCTGTGAGCAAGGTCAACGCTTGGACAGGGGCGCAGACCTGCTGTAAAAAACGACGCAGCTCCGCCGGATCCTTCTTCCCGCAACTTTTCAGCAGCAGGGATCCCTGCCCAGCCGCAGACCAGCGGGCCAGATGCTGTTGCCAATCGGGCTCAAGGCTATCCAGCGTTTGGAGCATGGTCGTAGGTGCGGCCCAAATCCAGAAGGCGCCTGAGCTGCTCGAGATCGATGAAACTCAGCTCCAAAAGGATCATCAGCAGCGGCCCCTGCTGGCGATGCTGCAGCTTTTTGGCCAAGCTCAGCTGCGAGCGGTCAATGATGCCCGCTTCCAACAGGTATTCTTCAAGGACAGGAGGGGGAATGGGATCTAGCATAGTCGTTTCACAGCGCTGAGAAGGACAAGTGGGAAAACTGAGAGGATGACAGACTAGTGTAATCATTCTTAACACTCTTACAGAGCTTCCGCAAAGATCTGGCCGGCAACTAAGCCAAGAGGCAGTAAGCCAGGTTTGCCGAGCGCAGCTCCGCCAGGCGATCCCTCCCGTTACCGGGACAGATGGGATCTCTGTATCCAAGAGCACAAAAAATGGATTCAGTGAGGTCAATGTATAATAGCAAGCTCGCTGCCGATTGACAGTGCCCTGATGAGCCGATTCTCTTTCCCCGACGAAAAGTACAGCCTTTTAATTTAAAATAGGGTACAGGTATTCAAGAGGAAGGAGAGAAAGGAATGCCGACTCATTCTTTGGATTTGCGGCAAAGAGTTGTAGCAGCCTACCAGGCAGGTAACACCTCCATCCGCCAGGTAGCTAAACGCTTCATGGTGACCAAAAGAACAGTACACCGCTGGGTGCGTCAGTACCAACAAACTCAAGATTTAGCCCCTAAGAAAGCAGGCACCAAGCGAGTGGGCATTTTGGAACAACATCGGCAGGAAGTGATGGCAATTATTACAGAACACCCAGACTTCTACCTGTGGCAGTATCAAGAACTGTTGCGCGAGCGCTTAGGAATCAATGTAAGCATCGTCACGATACATAATTTCTTGAAAAAGCAAGGAATGACTCTAAAAAAAGACCTACTGCAGTGCAAAAGTCAAAGAAGAGGAGGTGCAAAGGGAACGACTAGCTTATAGTCAAGAAGTCAGGAATATTCCAGCCGAGGATTTGATTGCCATCGACCAGACGGGAGTCTGGGAGGGAATGGAGCGGGGAGTATCTCGGAGTTTACGTGGTCAACGGGCTTATCATTATCGTCAGAGATACAAGGGTGAAAAGTATACGGTTATTGGAGCTATTTCCTTGAGAGGTGTAGTTGGCTGTCGTGTCATCAAGGGTGGGATGAAGAAAGGAGATTTTTTGGAGTTTTTGAGAAGCGAGCTATGTCCGAAGCTAGATGCGAGGAAGGTTGTGATTATGGACAATTTAAATATCCACAAGAGTCGGGAAGTTGAGGAATTGATTAGGGGGACAGGAGCACGAATCCTATACCTGCCTGTGTATGCGCCGGAGTTGAATCCCATTGAGATGATGTGGTCGGTGTTGAAGCATTTTATTCGGCAGCTTTGCAGAATTGGGAAATATAGCATGGAGCAGACAGTGAAGACTTCTTTACTACTGATCAATCCATCCTCCTTCCGAAGTTGGTTTGCTAAGTGCTGCTATTGTACCCCTTGAGCCCTTAACAGGCTGTATCGCCGGACGGAGAAGAAGCTGAGGCGGTTGCAAAGGGCCGTATCCCGGAAAAAGAAAGGGTCAAACCGCTACAAGAAAGCGGTAAAGAGGTTGTCCAAAGCGCACCAGAAGGTAGCCAACCAGCGCAAAGATTTTCACTACAAGACGGCAAAGGAGTTGTTAAGTAGGGGGAAGCACATTGCTCATGAGGCGCTTACTATTGGGGGTCTGGCTAGAACCAGACTAGCCAAGTCTATTTATGATGCCGGGTGGGGACAATTCCTGCAAATCCTTAAGGTCAAGGCTGAAAGAGCTGGGCTGTTAACGATTGCAGTGAATCCAAACGGCACAAGTCAAGAGTGTTCCGGGTGTGGTCAGGTGGTTCCCAAAAAACTCCACGAAAGGTGGCACGATTGCCCCTACTGTGGGCTAAGGCTGTCACGGGACCACAACTCGGCAAGGGTAATCAAATCCAGAGCGGTGGGGCATCCTGTTCTTAAAGCTCGGAAAACGTCCTATGCGGTAGCAGGAGTCACCGAGAAGCCCGCCCTCTACCCGTTCGCGTCAGCGGCGCGGAGCGCTTTAGGGTGAGGGACGGGAGTATGTCACGTCAACAAAGCCGGCCCCAACAGGCGGGCCTGGCGTTCTTCCAGTATGCGGCGCAGGCGGGGCCACTGCTGCAGCTCCGGGTCTTGGGCAATGAGCTGCTCGGCCGCCTGGCGGGCCAACTGCAGCACCTCTTGGTCGTCCATGAGGCTGGCCAGGGCAAAGTCGGGCAGCCCCGACTGGCGGGTGCCCATCACCTCCCCAGGGCCGCGGAAGCGCAGGTCCATCTCGGCAATGAAAAAGCCATCGTGGGACTGCTCCAGGACTTTTAGCCGGCGCAGGGCCTCTTCGCTTTGGGATCCCGTCATTAGAATGCAGTAGGCCTGGTCGGATCCCCGCCCCACCCGCCCCCGCAGTTGGTGGAGCTGGGAGAGGCCAAAGCGCTCGGCATGCTCCACCAGCATCACCGAGGCGTTGGGCACATCCACCCCTACTTCCACCACTGTGGTGGAGACGAGGATATCCAGCTCCCGCCGGCGAAAGGCTTCGATGACAGCCTCTTTCTCGCTGCTAGTTAGGCGCCCGTGCAGCAGGCCCACCCGGAACTGGGGGAAGACCTTCTCCTGCAGGCGCTGGTGCTCTTCAATGGCGGACTTGAGATCCAGCTTCTCAGACTCCTCAATCAGGGGCAGCACCACGTAGGCCTGCCGTCCCTGGGCAATTTCCCGCTCCATCAGCCGCACCACCTGCAGGCGATCCCCGGGTCGAGCCACCACCGTATGCACCGGCTTGCGCCCCGGGGGCAACTCGTCAATTTGGGTAACATCCAGATCCCCGTGCAGGGCCAGGGTAAGGGTGCGGGGGATGGGGGTGGCCGTCATGGTCAGGACATCGGGGTGATCCCCTTTCTGTTGCAGGGCAGCCCGCTGTTCGACGCCAAAGCGGTGCTGCTCGTCGATAACCACCAAGCCCAGGTTGCGAAACTGCACCGCCGGCTGGATGAGGGCATGGGTACCAACAACTAGGGGCAGCTCCCCGGTCTGCAACTGCCGCAGGATCTCGCGCCGCTTGGCGGGGGGGGTGGAGCCGGTCAAGAGTTCAACGGGCACTTGCAGTTGGCTCAGCCACTCCACCAGCTTGCGGTAGTGCTGCTCGGCCAAGACCTCGGTGGGGGCCATGAGGGCCGCCTGCCAGCCGGATTGAATCGCCGCCAGCAAGGCCGCCACCGCCACCACAGTTTTGCCGGATCCCACATCCCCCTGCAGCAGGCGGTTCATGGGCAAGGGATCCCGCAGATCCGCCAGGATCTCGTCAATGGCCCGCTGCTGGGCAGCGGTCAGCTGGAAGGGCAGGATTTGGTAGAAGCGGTCCAAGAGCTCTCCTCTGGCCGGCTGGTAGCGGGGGACAGCTTGGGCCCGGGCGCGGTAGCGCTGCCGCCGCTGCAAGAGGCTAAGTTGCAGGTAGAAGAACTCATCGAACACCAGCCGCCGCCGGGCCTGGGCCAGCAGCTCTTGCGTCTTGGGAAAGTGGATCTGCTGCAGGGCAAGGGGCAAGTCCAACAGCTGCAACTGCCGCTTCAGGGGCTCCGGCAAGGGATCCTCCACCAAGGCAGCTGCCGGCAGGGCGAGCTGGACGGCCTTGCGCACCAGATCGGCGGGGATCCCTTCTGAAAGGGGGTAAACGGGTAGAATCTTGCCCAATCTCTCCGGATCCTCGCCCTCTCCCCCCAGCACCTCCAGTTGCGGGTTGTCCAGCGTCAGGCCCAAGCGGCCCTTTTTCACCAGGCCGCTGGCCGCCACCACTGCCCCCTTGGGGTACTGCCGCTCCAGGGCCGCCTGCCAACTGCGCTGGGCAAATTGCCGCCCGCTGTAGAAGCGGCTGAGGGTGACTATGCCACTTTTGTCGGCAATCTTGAGGTTCAAGATGGTCAGCAAGGGGTTTTTGGGGCTGGTAAAGCAACTGCAGCTTTTCACCGTCCCCACCAGGGTAACGGTCTCCCCCACCTTGGCCTGGCGGATGAGCACCCGGCGGGAATAGTCCAGGTGATCCCGTGGGAAGTAGTAGAGGGCATCGCGCACAGTGTGCAGGCCCAGTTGTGCCAGCTTCTCCGCCGACTTGGGGCCAATGCCCTTGAGAAATTGCAGCGGCTGCTCCAAGCTGAGGCCCTTGGGCGGGGGCAAAGCAGGGCTGGGTGGGCCAGATTGGGCTTGCTCTTGCTGACGACGCAGCCGATCCAGCCAGCGGCGGGTTTCCGCCACCAGGTGCTGCCGCTCCGCCAGCTCCAACTGGGGGTAGAGGCGATAGCGGGATCCCAGTTCTTTCCACCGCCGTCGCTCCTCTCCATCCAGCGTCCAACCCGCAGGGGGATCCTGGCCAAACACGCTCTGCAAAAACTGGGAGAAGGTCTGCTCTCGCCCCCGCAGGTCGGTAAATCCCAACTCCGCCTCTAGAGAAAGGGCGCGCTGAAGCCGCTGTAGATCCACCTGGCTCAAGTTGCTTCTGGGTCGGCTGCCGGTAGTCTCTCTAATCCAACTTTAGCCAATGGCAAAGAGCCCCAGGCGCGGCCTCTGCGCCTCAACTCAAAAGGGCCTGCTCTGTAGGACAGGCCCAGGGATCCAGAGCAACCTTATTCCAGATGGAAACTAGCTGCGGGCCAAGGCGGATCCCAGGAGCGCGGCCATCACGGCCGGCACCAGGGCAATGGCCAGGATGGTGAAAACTTGCGCGTCGGTCATAGCCAACTCCCTAAAACCCAGTGCTGTGAACCTGCTCCTCACTTTACCCCGGCTGGTGACCAGACCTGGGGCCTAAAAATATTCTTTACAAAGCGGCCTTTGGCTCTGGGTTTGGCCGCTGCGGGATCCCCCAGCCCGGCCCCAATCGTGTTACGATGTTGCTCCGCAACGCTGTCGCGACAGCGGGGCAATTCTGGATCTTTTTCTTTGCAACGTTCGCTCTTGGCGTCACCATGGTAGCCGCTCCGCAAAGCTTGACCACTCCCCGGGACAACCTGGCCATTTTGGCGGAAACGGATCCCGTCGTCTACCGCCTCATCCAGCAGGAGCTCAACCGGCAGCGGGATCACCTGGAGATGATTGCCAGCGAGAACTTCACCTCGCCGGCTGTCCTGGCCGCCCAGGGCTCGGTGCTGACCAACAAGTATGCAGAGGGGCTGCCCGGCAAGCGCTACTACGGCGGCTGCGAGTTTATCGACGAGATCGAACAACTGGCCATCGACCGCGCCAAGCAACTCTTTGGAGCGGCCCACGCCAACGTGCAGCCCCACTCCGGCGCCCAGGCCAATTTTGCCGTTTTCCTGGCCCTGCTGCAGCCGGGAGACACGATCATGGGCATGGATCTGGCCCACGGCGGCCACCTCACCCACGGCTCGCCAGTGAACGTCTCCGGCAAGTGGTTCCGCGTGGTGCACTATGGTGTGGATCCCCAGACGGAGCGGATTGACTTCGACCAGGTGCGGGATCTGGCCCGGCAGCACCGGCCTAAGCTCATTATCTGCGGCTACTCGGCCTATCCGCGGATCATTGACTTTGCCGCTTTCCGCGCCATTGCCGACGAGGTGGGGGCCTATCTAATGGCCGATATCGCCCACATTGCCGGCCTGGTGGCCACCGGCCACCACCCCAACCCGGTACCTATCTGCGATGTGGTCACCACCACCACCCACAAGACGCTGCGGGGGCCACGCGGCGGGCTGATCCTCACCCGCGACCCGGAATTGGGCAAAAAGCTGGACAAGGCGGTGTTCCCCGGCAGCCAAGGGGGGCCTTTGGAGCATGTCATTGCCGGCAAGGCGGTGGCCTTTGGAGAAGCCCTGCAGCCCAGCTTTGCCCAGTACTCAGCCCAGGTCATTGCCAATGCCCAGGCGCTGGCGGCAACGCTGCAGCGGCGGGGCATCCGGCTGGTTTCAGGGGGCACCGACAACCACCTGGTGTTGCTGGATCTGCGCTCGGTCTCGGCAGTGCTGGAGAAAAACGGGGCTGCTGATCCAGTGATGACAGGCAAGCGGGCGGATCGCCTGATGGAAGAGATCCACATTACTGCCAACAAAAACACCATCCCCTTTGACCCGCAGCCGCCCTCTGTGGCCAGCGGCCTGCGCCTGGGATCCCCGGCCTTGACCACCCGCGGCCTGGGGCCGGCAGAATTTGAGGAAATTGGGGAAATTATCGCTGACTGCCTGTTCCAGCCAGGGGATCCGGGTGTGCTCGAAGCCTGTCGCCGGCGAGTGGCCGAGCTCTGCCGCCGTTTTCCGCTCTACCCCCACTTGGGATAACCCCCCTCCTCGCTACGGCTTGCCATGCCTTACTTGGTTGCCTTTTTGGCTGCTGCCTGTGTGGTTCTCTGGGCAACCCCGGTGGTGAAGGCGGTCGGGATCCGCAGCGGCCAGTTGGATTTTCCCGATGAGCGCAAGATCCACCGGCAGCCGATGGTGCGCCTAGGGGGGGTCTCTATCTTTTTTGGCAACCTGGTGGCACTACTCTTGCTCTGGGGAGCCGGAGCCTTCGCCGGCTTGCGCACCGAGCAGGAGTACGAGATCTGGGGGGTAACCATTGGCGGCGTTTTGTTTTTTTTGATCGGCCTGGCCGACGATCTGTTCCAGTTGTCGCCCTTTTCCCGCCTGGCGATGCAATTTGGAGTGGCTGCGGCGGCTTGGGGAGTGGGGGTGCGCATCGAGTTCATTAACCTACCGGGGATCGGCATCTGGCCCTTTCCGGTATGGCTGAGCCTGCTGGTTACCCTGCTGTGGCTGGTGGGGATGGCCAACGCCATCAACTTCATGGACGGCCTGGATGGCTTGGCGGCAGGCGTGTCGGGGATCGCAGCAGTCGTGATGCTGATGGTAACGCTGCTCCTGGATCGGCCGGCGGCGGCCATGCTGGCGGCAGCCTTGGCCGGGGCCTGCCTGGGCTTTTTGCGCTACAACTTCAACCCGGCCCAGATCTTCATGGGAGATGGGGGAGCCTACTTTCTGGGCTTTACCCTGGCCGGGATCGGGGTCATTGGGGTGGCCAAGGGGGTAACCACGCTGGCGGTGGCCCTGCCGTTTTTTATCCTGGCCGTGCCGATTTTGGATATGTCTGCCGTGATCCTCAAGCGGCTGGCTAGAGGCAAGTCCCCCTTTCATCCCGACAAGGGCCACTTGCACCATCGCCTGCTCAAAGCCGGCCTGTCGCAGCGGCATTCAGTACTCTTGATCTACGCCATGACCCTCTGGGGGGGATCCCTGGCCTTGGCCCTGGCCGGCCTGCCGGCAGGGGGTACCTATCTGGGCGGGGCCTCGCTGCTGTTGGCGGGAGTAAGCTGGGGGGCCTGGCAACGCCACCGTCAGCGGCAACGGTCTTTGGCTGCTGAAGATACCCAGGTTCAAGCAACAGATTCAGTTAATTCAAAAAAGGATTAAGCCTGGGTTGTTCCCAGCCGCCCGCCTGCCTAGACTGGAAGGGATCTCCTCTGCCGCCTTGATGATGCGTCCTACACCGGAGCTGGCGGCCCTTTTGCGCCGCACCGCCGATCGCTTGCAGGCCCAGCACTGGGGCTTTTGGGATCGCGAGTACTGCTGGCGGGATAGTACCCGCTGCAATTGCGGCCTGCTGGTGCGAGAAGCCCTGGGCTGGAATCAGCAGCAGCTTAGCCTACACATCCACCGCGGCACTTGGCGCACCATTGCCCAAACAGCCTATCGCACCGCTGCCTTTGTCCTGAGGGATCCCTGGCAAGCCCGGTGCCAGGCCACGGGCCTGCGGCTGGGGTATGTGTTTGAGAAGATGGCAGAGCTGGGGTTTGACCGGCCAGAGGACTTTGCTGCCCTGGAAGAGCTCAGCGATCCGGTTATCCTGGCCCGCCTCGCCGAAAAGGGGGTGGAGCCAGTGCGGCGCGACCACGCCCTCCATGTGGCCCTCTACATGCGGGAGCTGGCCGACTGGATTGAGGAGCAGCTGCAGGCCCAGGCTCAGCTCAGCCACTTGACCCAACCCCTGCCCAAAGCCAAAGCAACAGAGGTGGCCGTCCGCCAGCCGCTGCGCCTGCGGTGAGGTGTGGATCCCCTAGTTGGATTCGTCCACCATCACCACATGGGTGGGGATCTCAGGGGGCAGGAGCTTGCGGCCCGACAAGAAAGCCAGCTCAATTAGAAAGGCAAACCCTCCCACCTCAGCGCCGCTCTGGGCCACCAACTGAGCGGTGGCGGCAGCAGTGCCCCCGGTGGCGATGACATCATCCACGATCACCACCCGGTCGCCGGGGCGCAGGGCGTGGGCATGGAGTTGCAGCTGGTCTTGGCCGTACTCTAGACTATAGCTTTGGCTAAGCACCGGCGGTGGCAACTTGCCGGGTTTGCGAACCGGGACAAATCCCAACCCCAAATGCTGAGCCAAAGCAGCCCCCAGAATAAACCCCCGCGACTCAATGCCCACCACATAGTCCAGGGATCCCATAGTGGCAGTACCGGCAGCCAACTGTTCAATTGCCGCCCGAAAGCCTGCTGGATCCCGCAGCAGGGGGGTTATGTCGCGAAAGAGGATCCCGGGTTTGGGAAAATCGGGCACCAAGCGGATGAAGGCGCGCAAATCCATCCTGTTTTCCTCGCTGGCCAGTGGCTTGCCGAAAGAACGCAACCCATCATACCCACTTAGCTTAAGGGCAGATGGAATGCCTTTTTGTCCGTTCGGCAGCGGGGAAGATTTTTTATTTTTATAATTAGCAGGGCTGGGAGCCGCGGCTTACCTGGTCTTTCTGTTTGTGACTCGGAGATTTCTCATGCGCTACTACATGGCCATCGACTCCAATCCCCTGGCAAGTTTGCCGCTGGCTCTGTTTGGGGTGGGCAGCGAGTCGGCATACGTCGATCTGCTGCAGGACAAGTTAATGGTGCGGGTGGGCAACTTGTTCAACGAAACCTTTTCTCTAAGCGAGTTGGGACGAGGGGAGCGCTTCTCCTGGCCCTGGTTCTACGGCCTGGGTGTGCGCACCGATTTCCAGGGGTTGGTGGGCGCGGTAACCAGCACTCAGGGGGTGGTTGCCATCCGCTGCTGCAGGAAAAGACCCTCTTCATCCCTCTGCTGGGGCTGCTGGGGCTGCAAGTACCCTGCAAAAAGCTGGTCTTCAGCCTCAAGGATCCGGATACCTTTTTGGCCAATTTCAACCAGGGGCGCCCCGAGGTGAACGGCGCGCCCAAGAATGTGGTGATTGAGTAGCCAGGGCCAGCTATTTTGACAAGACCAGCACCTCAGTGACGGAGCCGCGCTTGCGGCCGTGGCAGTTGATGGCGCGGCTGTCTCCTTCTCGCTACGCCAAAGGTCAGCTGGCCGCAGTCCCCTAGTTTTGATCCTCTTCCAGCAGCTCTTCCAGCACCTCGATCCAATGCTCCAGTTCCTCCAACCCCTGCAACACTGCCTCTGGGTCGCTTAGCTCCACCTGGAGCAGCTGGGCCGATTCTGCCCAGCTTAGGGATCCGGGCGGGCTGGCCAGCCAATTCAGGTAGCTGGGCAAAAAGGTCCGCGGAGACAGATGATACTGGCGGTAACAGGCCAGGGCAACCAGGCTGGCCAGGCTGACCTGAGGGGCGCTGAAGGGGCGCAGAAACAGCTCCGGCATCCCCACCCAGCGGAACTGCTCTTCCGGCAACAGCTCCACCGCATCGCCGCACAGCTCCTGGCTCAGCTTCAGCCACTCTTCGCCGACCCAGTAGGTAGGGCCAGCCTCGGATGGGGCCAGTGGAGCGGTGTCGCCTTGCGAGATCTCCGACCGGTAGAGGAGCAGCTCCAGCCGCGCAATCAAGCTCTGGTAGAACACGGCTTGCAACTGCGCCTCCAGGTGGTGAATCAACAGGGCCTGGGCCAAGGTAAGGCTGCCGGAGCGCAAGGCCTCCGGCCCGCTTCCCCGATCGCGGAGACGAGGTGGCGCCGGCGTGCCCCGCGCCCCCTCCAGCAGGTAGTCGAGCAGCATCTGCTGTAAAAACGCGGTGTGCACCCGAATTTCCCAGGAGGGCTGGACAGTTCCTTGCAGCTCCTCCAGATCCAGCCAAACCCGAGGCCCCTCAGGCCGGAGCCGCCGGCTGAGGGCTTCAAGGGCTTGCAGCAGCAAGGCGAGGGGTTCACCCCCTAACGATGGCGTCTCTGGCTTGCCGGCGGGTGCTTCCAAGTTGGAGCGGATTTCCGGTAACCAGGGTTTGGCCTGGGCTGCACAGTCGGGGCAGAACTCTTGCAGGGCCGCCCAGACCAGGGAGGTAGCCTCGGCGGCGGTGAGGGGAGGAGCCGGATCCCCCCAGGGCGCATAGAGGTCGCAGGTACGGATGGAACGGCCCAGGGCGCGGCTTTTTAGGCGGTAGTAGCGCTGGAACAGGTCGAAGCGATCGCGGATCCCGTCCAGCAGCTGCTCCCAAAAGGGCTGGCCGAGGCCATGGCGAGCCAGGTAAAGCTCGGCGGCAGAATCGTAGCCCCGCCACTGGGCTTCCCAGAGGTGGTCGCGGATGAGGACGCTGAGAATAAATCCCCCTAGCTCTGCATGGGCTTCTAGGTGTTGGCCCAACCGCTGGTAGGCCGCCCAGCGGATCTCAGCGCTGGGGTGGGTTTGCAGGCTCTGCAGGTGGGCAAGGGTTTCAGTCGACTGCTGTTGGGGGAGAGCGGGGGAGCTAAGGGTGACTTGCCACAACTGCCGCCAGGCCAAGCGTCCGGCCAGGCGCTGCTGGTGGAGTAGACGTTCCAGAGGCTCCGCCTGCTGGTGACCTCGCTGCTGGAGGAGGCCACACAGAAACTGGCGAAAGGGGCGCAGCCCTGGATCGGCACAGGCAGCAGCCAAAAGATCCAAGCGCCGCTCCTCTGGCTCGGGCGGCAACTCGGCGGCAGGCTCGTCGGGAGAGACAGCCAACAGGGACTGCAGCTCCAGGGGGAAAAAGAGCAAGTGGCTTTGCAGGGAGATAGCCCGTTCCAGATCCCGCCAGCTTGGGGCCTGAACAGGGGTAGCCGGGATCCCTTCCCTGCCCTCTGCAAGGTGAGCTGCCAGGGCTTGTGTTAGCTGCAACAAGACTTGCAGCGCCTTTCCCAGCTCTGGTGGGCTGAGCTGGGCCACTTGCCCTCGGTAGCAGCGGGCAAACTGCTGTACCTGCTCTTCCAGCTCATCCCACGCTGGGATGGGCTCTTCCCCGGGGCCAGAAAAATGGTCAAAGGGAGGGTCGGAAGTAGGAAAGACCACTGGGATAGCCTCCTAGCGATGAGGGCCCTCCCTCCATTGCCTTGTCGGCTGAGGGGAGTGCCCCCTTTTGAGGGGCAGGGAAAGCCTGAAACGATTGTGACATTCTCCCCAAGCCCCTGCAGCCAGAGCGCAGGGATCCCTGGCCAGGGCAGAGGCCAAAACTTCTGCCAGGATTAAGCTAAAGACTTTCCTCGGGGAGGCAACTGGAGTGTTTGCTCAGGTCACTGCTGCTGCCCTGGTGGGACTCAAGGCCGTGGGGGTCACGGTAGAGGTGGATGTGGGCGGTGGCTTGCCCCAGATTACCCTGGTGGGGCTGCCCGATACAGCCGTTCAGGAGGCCAAAGAGCGGGTACGGGCGGCCATCAAGAACTCCGGCTTTGCCCTGCCCCAGCGGCGGATCATCGTCAACTTGGCCCCCGCCGATCTGCGCAAAGAGGGCCCCAGCTTCGATCTGCCCATTGCCATCGGCATCCTGGCAGCCGCAGGAGTAGTTGAGCGGGAAGCGCTGGCCAACACCCTGCTGCTGGGGGAATTGGCCCTGGATGGCACCCTGCGTCCTGTGGCGGGAGTTTTGCCCATCGCCGCCAGCGCCGCCGAGATGGGGATCCGCCGCCTGGTGGTGCCCCGAGAAAACGGCCCGGAAGGGGCGCTGGTGCAAGGGATCCAGGTGTATGGGCTGCCCTCTTTGGCGGCAGTGGTGAGCTGGCTGCAAAACCCCCAGGGAGTTGAGCCGGTGCGGATCCAGCGGGAGCAGATGCTGCCCACCGAAACGGAACCCCTGCTGGATTTGGCCGATGTCAAGGGGCAAGAGCACGCCCGACGGGCCCTGGAGATCGCGGCGGCCGGCGGCCACAACCTGTTGCTGGTGGGCAGCCCGGGAGCGGGCAAGACCATGCTGGCGCGTCGTCTGCCCGGCATTTTGCCGCGGCTGCAGTGGGAAGAGATGTTGGAAATTACCCGCATCTACTCGGCAGCCGGCCTGTTGCGGCAAAATCTCCACCTGGGGCGCCAGACTCCCCTGATTACGCAGCGGCCCTTTCGGGCTCCCCACCACTCGGCTTCGGCGGTGGCGCTGGTGGGTGGTGGCCCCTACCCCAAGCCTGGCGAGATCTCCCTTGCTCACCACGGTGTCCTGTACCTGGATGAACTGACGGAATTCCGGCGGGAGGTGTTGGAGGTGCTGCGCCAGCCTTTGGAAGATGGCAAGGTCACCATCTCCCGCGCCCGCGTTTCTCTGGAGTTTCCCGCCCAAACCACCCTGGTGGCCTCCACCAACCCTTGCCCCTGCGGTTTCTATGGAGATCCCGTTCAGCCCTGCACCTGTACGCCGCAGCAGCGGGAGCGCTACTGGTCCAAGCTCTCCGGGCCGCTGCTGGATCGCATCGACTTGCAGGTGCGGGTCAACCGCCTCAAGCCGGAAGAAATTGTCCGCCTCCAGGGCGGCGAATCTTCCCAAGCGGTGCGGCGGCGGGTGGAACAGGCGCGGCAGCGCCAACGGCAGCGCTTCCAAAACGAGCCAGGGATCCACTGCAACGCCCAGATGCAACCCCGCCACCTGCGGCAGTGGTGTGCCCTGTCCGAGCCCTGTCGCAAACTCTTGGAGAGCGCCATCCAAAAGCTGGCCCTGTCTGCGCGGGGGAGCGACCGCATCCTCAAGGTGGCCCGCACCATCGCCGACCTGGAGGGTGCCGAGGCCATCGCCCCCACCCACCTCGCCGAGGCCATCCAGTATCGCAGCCTGGATCGCGGGCGGCCCTGAGCCCTCACCCCCGGCCCCTCTCCCAGAGGGAGTGATTCCCTCACCCCCAGCCCCTCTCCCAGAGGGAGAGGGGAGTATGGTATGGGATTGGCCTGCTTTAAGCCAAGGGGAGCGAGGCGGGGGAGGGAGCAATCTGCCCCTGGTGCACTTGCAGGATTTGCGCCCCTTGGAGCCAAGCGGCGTCGAAGGATCCCAGGTGGGTGGTGGTAACCAAAGTCTGCACCCGTTCTTGAATCGCCTCCAAGAGCTGGTTTTGGCGGTGCAGATCCAGCTCTGCCAGCACGTCGTCCAGCAGCAGCAGGGGCGGATCCCCCTTCACCTGCTCGATCAGTTCCAGCTCCGCCAATTTGAGGGCCAAGACCAAGGTGCGCTGCTGCCCCTGGGATCCATAGGCGCGGGCGGCAACTCCGTCGATGCCCAGCTCCACCTCGTCTCGGTGGGGGCCAACCAGAGAGGTGCCCAGGGCTTGTTCGGCAGCAGCCTTGGCGCGGATCGCGGCCAAAAATTGGGCTTGAACCACCTTGGGATCGGCCTGGGGATCCGGCAGGGGCACCTGCGGGCGGTAGGTGAGGCTGAGGGTCTCCCGTCCGCCGCTGATGGCCTGGTGCCAGCGGGCGGCCAGGGGTTCTAGCCGCTGCAACAGCCGGGCGCGGCGGCGCAGGATGCGGCTGCCAAGGGTGGCCAGTTGCGCGTCCCAAAAGGCCATCTGAGGTACTTTGTCGCCCGCAGCCAAGGGATCCTGCTTCAAGAGGGCATTGCGCTGCTTGAGGATCTGACGATACTGCTCCACCAGGCCCAGGTAAGCCGGCTCCAGTTGAAGCAACACCCCGTCCAGCCAGGTGCGCCGCGCTTCTGGAGCTCCCCGCACCAGCTCCAAATCCAGGCTGGAGAACACCACGGCACTCACCTGCCCCAAAAAGTCCGATTGTCGCCGTAGCCCCTGGCCGTTAACCCTTAGGGATCGCCCCCCTTGGCTGCGCAGCTCCATCGCCAGCTCGTGGGCCACCCCCAGCCGCTCCACCGTGGCGGCGATCCGGGCCTTCTCTGCCCCCTGCTGCACCAACTCCCGATCCCGACCGGCCCGCCGCGAGCGCAGGGTGGCCAAGAGCTCCACCGCCTCCAAGAGGTTGGTCTTGCCCTGGGCGTTCTCCCCCACCAGGATGGTCTTGGGCGCCTCGAAGGAGATCTTTTGATCCCGGTAGTTGCGAAAGTGCCACAGGTGCAGAAAACGCAGGTACACTCGACAGCCGTGCGCTCTTGGCTCTGGATTTCTGGGCAGAAGAACAGCCCCCGCGGCGGGGGCTTTTACTCTAACGCAACTGCCTCGGGGTCAGCAGACCCACTCAGAAGCTGCTCAGGGATCCCAGACCGCTCAGGCGCTCAGCCGCCAACAGGTGCAAGGCGGCGCGGGCCGAGTGGAAGGCGGCTTTGCTGCGGCTGTAGTCGGCGAAGGTGTAGCTAGCGGGATCGGCATTGACCCTGCCCAACAACTGTTGGGCTTGCTGCTGCAGCTCGGCTACAGGGCCGGAGGTGATGTTGGCGAAGGTCATCTCCGCTTGCAACCGGCTGAGGGACTCTTGGGCGCGGAGGGGGGCTTCGAAGAAGGAACGGCCAGGAGGGCCCCCAAAGCCTAGCTCCGCTTCGTACAGAGCTTTGGCGGCTTTGGCCAGGTTTTCCGCCGCCTTGGCCTGCTCGCGGGCGGCAAAGACATTCCCCCCTTGCAGAGCCTTCTGGGCCTCGGCAAAGCTCTGGCGGCTCAGCTCCAGAAGACGGGCCGCTTCCGGAGAGGATCCCCGCTGGGCGAAGAAGCTGGCTTCCGCCAGGTCCCGCTGCGCTTTGGCCAGGTCGTGGTTGACTCGCTCCAGCTCCCGCGGGCTCTGCCAACTCGGCTGCATTGGCACGGGGGCTGCAGTTCCAGGAGCCGAGGGCCGGCCCCGCTGGGCTTGCGCCGGGGATCCCAGCACCAGGGGAGTGAGGAGCACCAAAATCGGTAGGGAACAGCCGAGGGTACGGGTGAAGGAAGCACGCATCGTCATGGTTACAAACTCCAATCGACAGGACAAGCCGGTTTGGGGTTGGCCCGTTCGCGCTCTTTGGGCGGAGTTCTGGGGGCTTTCCCTTGCGGCTTATCTTGAGAATGGCGAAAGAAAATGACGTGAAGATGACAAGGGCAGCTCCACCGTAAACACCGACCCCTCCCCCACCCGGCTGGCCACCCGCAGGGATCCCCGATGGGCGGTAACGATCTGGTGGGCCAAGGCCAGGCCCAGCCCAAATCCCCCCGTATGGCGGGCGCGGGCCGTGTCCACCCGGTAAAACCGCTCAAACAGGTGGGGCAGGTGCTCAGGAGGGATGCCGATGCCTGTATCCTTGACGTGGATGTAACCGCGCTGGCGCTGGCTTTCCAGGCTCACCTGCACTGTGCCGCCGGCGGGGGTGTACTGCAGGGCATTGCGCAGTAGGTTTTCCACCGCCTGCCGCAGCAGGGCAGCCTTCCCCCGCACCAGCCATTTCCCGGCAGGCCCCGGCAGGTCGCATTGCCAGCGCAGCCCCAGGGACTCCGCTTGGGGCCGGTATTGTTCGCCCAGCTCCTGCACCAGCTCCCGCAAGTCCACCAGGGGCAGATCCTCCAAAGGCAGGGATCCCTGCTGGCGGGCCAACTGCAGCAAGCGTATCGATTAACTCACTGAGGCGGCGGGCACCGCTCACCACCTTTTCCAGGCGAGGTTGAGCTTGTTCCGGGGCCAGCAGAGCCATTTGAGCATTGCTCATCAGGGCGGCCAGGGGGGCGCGCAACTCGTGGGAAGCATCGGCAGTGAAGCGTTGCAACTGCTCGTAGGAGCGACGAATCGGCTGCATCGCCAGCCCCCCCAAGATCCAGCCGGCCCCGCCGATCAACGCCAGCGTCAGCGGGATCCCGATCCCCAACCCCCAGCGCAAGCGACCCAGGGTAAGTTGCAGCGGTTCCAGGGGCACCGCCAGTTGCAAGTAGCCCAGTAGCTTTTCCTCCTGCTGCACCGGCAGCGTGAGCTGGCGCAACAGTAAGCCGCTCTCTCCTTCCACCGTTTGGAAACCCAGTTGGAGATGGTGAGGCGGGCCATCCAAGTCAAACAGCTCCAGAGGAGGCCGGGATCCCGTGTACTGGCGCAGGGATCCCAAGCTTTCCCTTCCGGTGCCGGGAGCAGGATCGAACCAGCGCACATAGGCCAAGTGATGGTCGAGGGGTTGGGTTTTCCCCCCCAAAAAGGGCACCTCGTTCAACACCAACCGCCACTGCCCCTGGCGCAGCTCGTACTTAATGGCTGCCGCCATGATCCCGGCCTGAACCTGCAGCTCCTCGTCAAAAGCCTGCAACTGGTTCTCCACTTCCAAGCGGTAGAAGACGGCGGCAAACACCAGCAGGATCCCCCCCATGACCCCGGCAAAGCTGCGGGCCAAGCGACGGCGGCTGTGGTGAAACACCAGGGATCCCGTCCCTCTTGTCGCAGCCTTCTGCCCCAGGTGCGGCTGAAGGGGGTGTGCCAGGGAAACCCAGTTCCAGCCCAGCCATGGGAGAGAATGCTTGTGTTCAGCTCTTTTCACCTCCATCGCCACCCCCTAGAAACTGCTTTCATGGGTTCTCTTCTGGAGAGGCTATGCGCAGCCGGTACCCCTGGCCATACACCGATTCCAGCCAATCTTGGGCCTCCACCTCTTTTAACCGTAGCCGCAACCGCCGCACCAACGCAGCCACGGCATTGCTCTCCGGCTCACAGCCCCATTCCCACACCGCCTGCTCGATCTGGCCCCGACTGAGCACCTGGTGGGGGTGGCGCATCAGGTACTCCATCAACTGAAACTCTTTGCCCGAAAGCTGCACTTGCCGCCCCTGCCGCTCCAGGGTGAGGCTGGCCAGGTGCAACTGCAGGGATCCGAGGCTGAGGCTGTCGCCTTGCCATTGGGGGGAACGGCGCCCCAACGCCCGCACCCGCGCCAGCAGCTCCACCAGATCCACCGGCTTGACCAAATAGTCGTCTGCCCCCGCATCCAACCCCTGCACCATGTCCGACGTGGCATCCTTGGCGGTTAACATCAGCACCGGCGCGCATCCCCCCGAGCGGCGGTACTGCTGACAGAGTTGGATCCCGCTGATCCCCGGCAGCATCCAATCCAAAATGAGGAGATCATAGGCTTTCTCCTCCATCAGCCAGGCAGCCGTCTCCCCTTCGCTGGCGCAGTCCACCACATGGCCGCACTTGGCCAGAGCAGCCTGCAAAGGCTCCAACTGCTCCAGGTCGTCTTCCACCAACAAAATTCGCATGTCCCGCTTGCTACCCACCGATCCCACTCTGCCAGGCTAGGATGGCGGAGAAAAGCCATCTCCCGGATCCCTCAAACCATGGCCAACCCGTTCAAGCTTCTTCAGTCACGTGAGCCCAGCCTGGGGGCCGACTTCTGGCTGGCCTTGCCCCTGGCCGGGATCCTGTTTGGGGTGGGCGGAGAATGGGTGACCGGCCAAGTGCTGAGCCGTCCCCGCCCGCAGGTCCAGCCTTTGGCCATTCGCAGCCAGCAGCAGGCCATTCTAACTCTGGATATTCTCTCCATCCAAGCGGAGATCCGCCGCCGCCGCGGCTACACCAAGGTGGAGGTGACGACCACCAATCCCCATTTGCGCAAGCTGGAATTTGAATTTCCGGAGCTGGATCCGGATCGGGTGGCCGCCCAGATTGCCCAAGAGCTGGGCCTCACCCCCGACCAGGTGCAGCGCCTCACCCGCTACAGCTTGGACTAGAAAGATATTTCAAGATATTTCAAACAGGAAGGCTATCTCCCGCGTTCCCTTGGGTCAGCCCTCCGAAAAAATCCGGGCCAACTGCTCGCAGGCCGCTCTAATCTTCTCCAGGGTGCCGGGGTTGACCAAGCCGTAGTAGTCAAATCCATAGACCCTCTGGGTTTGAACAGCTTGCAGTTGATTCCAAAAGGGGCGGGAACGGAAAAACGCCAAGGGATCCGCCGCCTCCGGGTTGACCACCAACAAAACCTCGGGGTTGGCTTCCAGGATGCGCTCTGCCGCAAGGGTGACATAGCCGCGAAATTGCCCTTGGCTTTGCAGGGCAGCCGTCAGGTTATCGGCGCCAAAGCGCTCCAGCAGATCCCCGGCCCAGCTTTGCCGGTTGGGAGAGAGAATCGGCTGGGTGCCCACCAAAAGCAGGGTTTTGGGGCGAACTGGGGGCAGCTCCTGGGGCAAAAGCGATCCGTACTCCCGCAGCAAGGGATCCGGATCCGCCCCCAAGGCAGCAGCCAGAGTGGCGATGGTTGCTTCCAGGGCAGCCCAACTGTCCACCTGCGTGAGATAGGTGGGGATCCCCAATGCCTGCAATCGTTCTGCCAAAGCCGTGTGAAAGCCACTGGCCCCCACCACCCAGTCCGGTTGCAGGGCCACGATTTGCTCCAGGTTAGGTTGGTTGCCCAGCCCCAGCCGAGTTATGCCCTGAAAGCGGGGATCCGCCTCCAACAAGCGCCCGGACGGGATCCCCACCAGCTTGTCCGGAGCCAGGCGATAGAGAATATCGGCTGTCAAGGTGGTGAGGCTGGCCACTCGCCGAACCGGAGCTGGCGGGATCTGGCTTTGGGCGCGGGCCAAGCGACCCATTCCCCAAACCCCCAGGCTGGCCAGGCCCAAGACAAGGAGTTGACGGCGAGAAAGACAAGACGGCATGGACGATCTCCAAAACAGTTCCAAAACAGTCAATTGAGGGTGAACTGAATCGGCACCGTTACCCACGACTCAATCGGGGTGTTGTTCCTCAAGGCGGGGCTAAATTGCCAGCGTTGCACCGCCTCTTGTGCGGCCCTGTCCAGGGCCGGGAAGCCGCTGGAAGAGACAATTTCCACCTGCTGCACCTGCCCTTGGGCATCCACCTTGACCCGCAACAGCACTTGCCCCTGCTGGTTGAGGCGGCGGGCTTGGGGAGGGTACTGCGGCGGCGGGTTGCGCCCCGGGATGGGGCGGGCCAGGATGTCCGGCCTGGCAGCCACTGCTGCGGGCGAGGAGGTGGGGGAGGATGCCTCCCCGGCCCCTTCTGCCGCTGTCGGCGCAGAACCCTGCGCTTGGGATCCACCGAGGCCACCCGTCCCAGGAGCGCTGGATCCAGATCCCTCGCTCCCGCCGGGGGAAGCAGTGCCCCCGCCACCCGAACGGATCCCTTGGATGAGGGGGGTGAAGCGGGGAATGGGAGCGCTCGTAGCAGCCACGGGGGGCGGCCTGTCGGCCACAGGTGCAGCCGTGGGGGTAGCCACCGGAGTTGGAGGGGGCTGCTGTGGTGAGGGGGTGACCGTCGGTGTTGGGGAGGGCGGAGGAGGGGTTGGTGCGGCCATCGGCGTGGGTGGAGGGGTCGGCTCCGGCTTTGCTGTGGGAACAGGCGTAGGGGTGGGGGGCGGCGTTTGCAAAGCCAGCTCAGACTTGGGAACGGCCGTGGTCTCTACTCTCTCCTGAGGCGCAGGAGCCGGTGGGGGTGGGTTATCCGCGGGAGGTGATTCCGGGGCCGGGTCGCTCGGCTCCCCTGCCGGCTTGGGCAAGGCCGAATCTGCCTCTGCCGCAAGCTGCGGCGGCAGCGGATCCTCCAGCCACAGCGTGACCGGGATCCGCACTTCGGGCTCCAGCAGAGGTCGAAATCCCCACCCAACCCATCCCAGCAGCCCCAGCAGATGCAGAAGCAGCGAGAGCAAAGTCTCCCAGCGCAGCGGGCGGGGCTCCCGACTTTGCCCAGGCAACTCAGGGAGATCCTCCAGCGAGGCGCAGGCAACTGAGAGGGCAAGGGAGCAATAGCCCGCCAGCAGCGCCTCCCTAAGTAGCTTCTCCCCCCAGCCGATCCAACGCAGTCCTCCAGATCTTTGGCGCCGCCCCATTGCCCACAGCCCCAGCTCCAGCCAGGCCAGACCCACCCCGTAGGCCATGCCTGCCTGCTGCCAATACCCCATCTGCAGGCGCCACAAAAGCCGAGGGTGGGATCCCCTCCCCGAAGAAGCGGATCCCCGGTTGGTGTGAGTGGGGGGTTCGGCGAGCATGGCTCGGGGCTATCTCGATGGGCACGGCTGGCGGGGAGTCCTAGAAGCGGCTGGAGAAGCTGAGGGCCACATGGCGCCCCGGCTGAGCCCGCCGCTCCACCTCAGGGCCGACAAAGAGGGTGCGGGTCTCGGAGTAGAGAAAATACTTCTCGTCGAAGAGGTTGAACACCCCGAAATTGAGCTGCCAGTTGTCGTCCAGGTTGTAGTAGCCCAGCAGATCCACCACCGTATAGCCGCTGGGCACAAAGGGAATCTGCGGGGGAGCGTTGGGGTTGGTTTGCACCACCTCCCGCTGCGGATCCCGCGGATCCGCCACCAGCGTGGCCACCAGCCTCGCCCCCCACACCTGGCTGGGATCGTCGTAGTGCAGCCCCAGCACCGCCGTCAGCGGCTCAATCGAAAGCAGGGGCTTGTTTTCTGTAAGATTGTCCCCCACCGCCCAGGCAAAGCTGCCGTTTAGGCTCCAGCCGGTTAGGTCGGGGCTGAAGAAATATTGCCCTGTCGCTTCCACGCCGTAGATGCGGGCGCGGCTGACGTTTTGGCTCTGGAAGAGGATGACCGGCGGGGGCGGCGGGCTGCCGGGGGGGCCGGGGGGCGAGGGCTCAGATCCCACCCGCCGGAACGCCTCGATAAAGTCGTTGTAGGTGTTGTAGTAGGCGGCCAAACTGAAGCTGGCCTGCGGGTAGATCCCTCGCAAACCCACTTCAAAACCCTGGCTGGTTTCCGGGCGCAAGTCGGGGTTGGAGAGGGTGCGATAGCGAAAGAAGGGGCTGACCAAGTTGGTGAAGCCGCTGTTGATCTCGTTGTATTGGGGGGCCCGAAAGCCGGTGTTGTACTGGGCCGTAAAGGTAAGGTTGGGGTTTATCCTCCACACCAGGCCCAGCTTGGGGGAAACGGCATCGGCAAAGAGGCTGGCCGCTTCTGACCCACTTTTGAGGAAAGCTTCATCGGGACTGGGGGTGAGGTTGTAGGTGTCGTAGCGGATGCCGGGGATCAACGTCAAGTTGCCGCCGCCGAAATCGATCTCATCCTGCACATACAGCCCAAAACGGACGGTGTCCGAGTCGGGAAAATCTTTGGTGGGAAAGGTGTCTGGGGGAATGTTTTGGGTTACCGCTCCGGTTTGCAGGTTGGTCTGAAAACGGTTGCGGGGTCGTTCGTTGCGGGTGGTGGAAATCTCCATGCCATACACCAGGCGGTGGGAGAGATCCCCGGTTTGGAAGCGGCTTTGGGCCTGCAGGCTGGCTCCTAAAATGTTGCTGACCAGCTCGTTGAAGGTATCTCGCCGCACAGGTACGGGTCGGCCCTGCACGGTGATGGTGCGCTCTTCCACGCTGGGCTCGCGGGTGCGGGCGGGCTGGTAGTAAATCTGGGCGGTGGCCAACTCAAAAGCGGGATTCTCAGGGTTGGCGTAGCGATACTCCAAACTGAGGCGGCTGCGCTCGGTGTCGATGGTTTCCCTAAATAAGCTGATGCCGGGATCCAGGTTGCGCCGCGAGAACGTGGTGGTGGTGCGGCTGTTGAAGTACTCGCCGGTCAGGGTGAGGCTTTCCAAGGGGCTGAAGCGGTAAACCAGCTTGGCCAAAACGTTGTCCCCATCCACCGTTTGTCGATCTTTAAAGCTGGGATCCGCTTTGATATCCGGCTCCCTGGCGTCGCGGCGGGTGTAGATGAGCAGGGCTTCCAAGTTCCCCTGCCGGCCCGCCAAGCTGAGGGTGTTGACAAAGCCTTGGTTTTTGCTGTCGTACTGGCTGGAGAGGCCCACATGGCTGTCCCGTTCCCCCAGCAGATCCGCCGGGTCTAGAGTAGTGTAGGTTACCACGCCCCCCAAGGCATCGCTGCCGTAGAGGGTGGAAGCGGGGCCGCGGATGATCTCCACCGTCTTCAGGGTCTCCAGCTCAAAGGTGTCCCGCCCGATGTTGAAGGGGCCGAAGGAAAACCGCTCCGGCTGCCGGATCCCGTCCACCTGGATCAGCACCCGGTTGGCGTCGAGGCCGCGGATGTTGAAGTCCTGCAGGCCATAGCGGACATTTCGCCGCACGCTCACCCCCGGCTCGTAGCGCACCAGATCCTGGATGTTCTGGATAAGCTCCTGCCGCAGGCGCTCCCGGTCGATGACGGTGATGGTGGCCGGGGAGTCGGCCAGGGTGCGCTCGGTGCGGGTGCCGGTGACCGTAACCTGCTGCAGGTTGAAGACGGGGGTGCCCTGCCGCAGCACTTGCAGATCCGCTTGCAGCCGCTCCACCTCCGCCTGATCCCCCCGCCGGCGGGCAGCTTCGATCTGGGCTTCTAGCTCGCGAATCTGCTCCTGGATGGTGGTGGCTCCCCGAGGGGTGGCCTGGGCCAGCAAAGGAGTCTCAGGGATCCGAGCCGCGGGTTGCGCCTGGGCCAGGGATCCCCAACTCAGCCCCAGGCCCAGCCCCAAGCTCACCGCCTTCCAGCCCCAACCGGTTACTCGCATAACGTTTCACTCTCCCAAAAACCCACAAAAAACCAAGTCAAACCTTCGCCTCAACACCCTTTCCTCCCAGCCAGAGGGGCCTTGCTGGGTCTGCGCTGCGCAGGGGGCAAAGCTGCGGCCCCACCGGCGTTGGCATCCACTCCACCTCCAGGCCAAACACCTCCTGCACCCTGCTGGGGGTCAAGACCGCCTGCGGGGATCCCAGGGCCTGCAACTGGCCGGATCCCAGCAGGGCCACCCGCCGGCTGTAGCGAATGGCCAGGTTCAGGTCGTGCAGCACGGTAATCACCGTCAGCCCTTGCTCCTGCTGCAGCCGTCGCAACAGCTCCAGCAGCTCCAGTTGGTGGCGCAGATCCAAAAACGTGGTGGGCTCGTCCAACAGCAGCACCTGCGGCTCCTGCACCAGGGCCAGCGCCAGGAAAGCCCGCTGCCGCTCGCCGCCGGAGAGCGTCTCCACCCGCCTCAGGGCCAGGGATCCCAGTCCCGTCTGCGCCAGCGCCCATTCCACCCGCTGCCGATCTGCCCGCGGCAACTGCCACACCCACCAGGGCTGGTGAGGAGAACGCCCCAGGCTCACCAATTGCCACACCGTCAGCCCTGCCGGGATCCGCGGCTGCTGGGGCAAAAGGGCCAACTGCCGGGCCACCTGTTGCGGGCTGAGCTGGGTGTGCAGATCCCAACCGTTCAGGTACACACGCCCCGCCTGCGGGATCAACACTCGGCTCAGCAGCCGCAGCAACGTCGATTTGCCGGAGCCATTGGGGCCGACAATGCTCAGCCATTCCCCCGCCTGCAGGCTGAAGCTCACCTGATGGATCACCTGCCGCGAGCCATAGCCCCCGCTCAGCCCCTCGGCCTGCAAAATTGGCCGGCCCTCCCTCATCGCTCTGCCCCCTGCTGCCGCAGCAGCCAGCCGAAAAACGGCGCCCCCATCAACGCCGTGACGATCCCCACCGGCAGCTCCACAGCCCCCAGCCGGGTGAGGAGATCGGCGCCGCTCAACAGAGCTGCCCCCCCGAGGGCCGAAAGGGGCAACAGCCAGCGGTGATCCGATCCCACCCCCTGGCGCACCATGTGGGGCACCACCAACCCCACAAAGCCGATCAACCCCCCCACGCTGACGGCTGCCGCCGCCAACAAAGCTGCCACCAGGCCGATGGCCACCCGCGTCCGCGCCAACGGGATCCCCAAGCTCACCGCCATCTCTTCTCCCAGGCCCAGCAGGTTCAAAGCCCGCGCCTGCGCCCAGCCCAGCCCCAGCCCGACCAGGATGTACACCCCGGCCACCCGCACCTCCGGCCAGCCCCGCCCGCTCAGGCTGCCGATCAACCACGTCAGGGCCACCTGCACCCGCTCATCGGCCATCAACAACAAGGTGGAGCTAATGGCCCCAAAGAGCGCGCTGACGGCCACCCCCGCCAAGATCAGCCGCTCCACCGCCAGCCCGGAGCGGGTGCGCGCCAGGCCATACACCAACACCGTGGTCAGCACCCCGCCCACCCAAGCCGCCAAGGGCACCCAAGCCGTCCACTCCCCCCAGGTGAGCAGCCCCACCGCCGCCAGGCCCGCCCCCGCCGAGATGCCCAGCAGGTAGGGATCCGCCAGCCCATTGCCCAACATCCCCTGCAGCAGGGCCCCCGCCATCCCCAAGGCCGCCCCCAGCAACTGGGCCAAAAGTGCCCGCGGCAGCCGCAACTGCCAGACAATGGTCTGCCGGACTGGATCCCCTTGCCCCCACAGGGCCTGCCACAGCTCCGCAAAAGTCATGGGAACGGATCCCAAGGCAATCGAGATCCAAAGCAGCAAGAGGATGACACTCAGTAGCAGAACCGCCAAGCCGACCGGCGAGAGGATCCGCCTGGCCTGCCCCCAGCGTGTCTCCGAGTCAACTCCTGATGACAGACGCCCTTGATTGGCCAACATCGCAAACCTCAGGACTTTTGAGAGGGGGAGAGCCGCAAGACAGCTCCGACCGGCTCGCCAGAGCAGCGAGCCCAACCCCGCCAAGCTTTCCAGCTTGTTGAGACTTAGATTCAATAAAGACGTAGCTGCCAGAATAACAGGCTTTCTGGGTTATTGCAAGTCAGTTCTAATAAGCTTCTGCCCGCGTCCCCCCCTTGAGTGCCAACCCTTTGGCGTGAGATCGGGCAACACCCAACCTACTCAGGCCTAACCTGCCAGGGATCCGACTGCCCCGGGTAGGGTCATTCCCAGCAGCCGTGGAATGGGAAGTCCTTGACATACTCCCCTACCTAAAGGCAGGGGATTCTTGTTCTTGGTTCTACGGGCGCACTTACCGTATCGGGTTGCCCCTCTACAGCAGCGGTGCATCTCTCCCCAAGCGTTCCCGACCCCCAGGCCCCCCTACATCCCCCCGTATACGGGGGGACACAGGGGGGCGGGGGGCAGCGGTTCCCTTATGCCCTAAGGTACCGTTTTGCCATTTCAACCCTAAGACGCTTAACTTAAAGATGCTGAGCCCCAAAAGGCTTAGCCCCTTCTTCAGGATATTCAGAGCTGCATTCTGATCCCTATCCAGCACAAGCAGACACTTGGGGCAAATATGAGTTCGCGTAGACAGAGTCTTAACCACTCTATGCCCACAACCACTACAATCCTGCGTGGTGTATTGAGGCGGCACTGCTACGATTGCCTTGCCCCACACCTTGCCGTAGTAGTCTAGCCAGTGAGTGAATAGCGACCAGCTAGCATCTTGGATCGATTTGGCAAGATGACGATTTTTGACCAAGTTCTTCACCGGCAAGTCCTCATACACCACGATGTCGTTAGACATCACTACGCACCGGGCTAGCTTAATCGCCCAGTCTCTACGCTGGCGCTGGACTTTGAGGTCAATCCTACCTACTCGGTTCTTCTGTTTGTGGTAGTTGTTTGATTGCGGTTTTCTCCCTTTTGCGAACATCCTGCTCAACTTGCGTTGATGCCTTTTTAGCCGCTTCTCGCTGCGGCGCAAAAACTTCGGGCAATTCACGGTATTGCCGTTCTGGTCGGTGTAGAAATGCTTGAGCCCAAGATCAATACCGATAACATTGCCTGTGTATTGTCCTTGCTCCTTGCGGTCTACATCCAGACAGAACTGGGCATAGTACCCATCTGCTCTTCGGATCACCCGCACACGGTTGATTTTGGAGCTCAGGATATCCTGTCTTGCTTCTCCATTGCAGTACAGCGCAAAGGTCCCTGCTCCAAACCCGTCCGTGAAGGTGATAGACAGGCCATCATCAGATAACTTCCAGCCCGATTGCTTGTATTCCACAGACCGGCAATGCTTCTTGAACTGGGGATAGCCTTTCTTCTTTTCGCCCTGCTTGCACCGTCTGTAGAAGTTGGAAATCGATAGCCATGCTCGCTCCGCACTCGCCTGCCGAGCAGCAGAGTTGAGCTTATTCGCAAATGGGAACTCCTTCGCCAAGTCTTTGCAGAAAGCATACAGATGCTTCTTCCCTACCCCCCGATTGTCCATCCAATGGCGCAGGCATTTGTTGCGCACAAACTGTGCGGTGCGGATGGCTTCGTCCAAAGCTTGATACTGCTTTGGCGTCCCGTTGAGGAGTTTGGCTTCCCTGACTAACATGAATCTATTTTATTCTGGGTCTTATCAGATAAAACAATCTGCGCCTTATATCCCTGACCTAAAGGGCGGGGCTTTATGGCGCCGCTTGGTAATCTCCTCTCTTCCGGAGGGAGAGGGGGGAAGATCTCAAATCAAATAGAATGGCCCAAGCCGGTTAGCTTGGGTTGGATGGACCCTGAATTTGGCCCCCTCTTGCAAGCATTGGTGCCATGGCTTCTTCTGCTGAGACCACTTGGGATGCCCTGCAGGTGGATCCCGCCCTGCTCACCCCCATGATGCAGCACTACGTGGAGCTGAAGCGGCAATACCCGCACGCCATTCTGCTCTACCGCCTGGGGGATTTCTACGAGATGTTTTTCCAGGACGCGCAACTGGTGTCGCGGGAGCTGGAGCTGGTGCTCACCGGGCGAGAGGCAGGGGCCATTGGCCGGGTGCCCATGTGCGGGATCCCTTACCACGCCTTCGACCGCTATGCCGCCCAGTTGGTGGCCAAAGGCTACGCCCTGGCCGTCTGCGACCAGATGGAGCCGGCGGATCAAGCCAAAGGCCTGGTGCGGCGGGAAGTGACGCGGGTGATCACACCCGGCACCGTCATCGAAGAGGAGCTGCTGCAGGCGCGGCAAAATAACTACCTGGCGGCCATTGTCCGCCTGAGAGGCTCCAAGCAAACGGTCTGGGGCCTGGCCTATGCCGACATTTCCACCGGCGAGTTCTGGGTCTGCCAGGGCGAGGGGCAAGAGCAGCTAGAACAGGAGCTGGCGCGGCTGCAGCCGGCGGAGATCCTGCTGCCCACCGAAGAGGGGCTGGGCCTGGGCCTGATGCGGCCCGGGGATCCCCAAGCCCCCCTGGGCCTGCCCGGCCAGTACACCTATACCCTGCGGCCAGCCGAACCCTTTGAGCTGGCCACGGCGCGGGAAAACCTGCTGCAGACCTACGGCCTGCGCTCCTTGGAGGGCTTGGGCTGCGAGGGGCTGCCCCTGGCCATTCGGGCGGCGGGAGGATTGCTCCACTACCTGGAAGAAACTCAAAAAAACCTGGTGCAGCCTTCCCCTCAGGGGGGCCATCCGCTCCTGCGCCCGCCCCGCACCTACCAGCTCACCGACTACCTGATATTGGACACCCAAACCCGTCGCAACCTGGAGCTGACCCAGACCATCCGCGAGGGGGCCTTTGTCGGATCCCTGCTCTGGGTGCTGGATCGCAGCCGCACCGCCATGGGGGGACGCACCCTACGCCGCTGGCTGTTGCAGCCTTTGCGAGATCCAGAGCAAATCCGCCTCCGCCAAGACACCATCCAGGAGCTCTTGGAAAGCCCCTCCCTGCGCACCCGCCTGGGATCCCTGCTGGACTCTCTCTACGACCTGGAGCGGCTGGCCAACCGCGTCGCCTCCGGCACCGCCAACCCGCGCGAGCTGGTGGCCCTGGGATCCTCTTTGGGCAAACTGCCCCAGTTGGCCGAGCTGGTGGCCGAAGCCCAAACCCCCCTCCTGCAGAGCCTACAACAGGTGGATCCCGCTCTGGTTGACCTGGGCCGCCGCATCGAGCACACCCTCCTGCCCTCGCCGCCCCCTGTGCTCACCGAAGGGGGGTTGATCCGGCCTGGGGTAGATGCCGAGCTGGACAGGCTGCGGCAGCAGGTGGAGCAAGACCGCCACTGGATTGCCCAGTTGGAGAAAACCGAGCGCGAGCGCACCGGCATCCCCACCCTCAAAGTGGGCTTCAACAAGGCCTTTGGCTATTACCTCAGCATCAGCCGCGCCAAGGCCCAGCAGGTGCCCAAGGAGTACATCCGCAAGCAGACGCTAACCAACGAAGAGCGCTTCATCACCCCTGAGCTCAAAGAAAAAGAGGCCCGCATCCTCACCGCCCAAACCGAGATCAACCAGCGGGAGTACGAGCTGTTTGTACAACTGCGCCAGGAGGCGGGATCCCAAGCTGCCGCCATCCGCCAGGTGGCCCAGACCCTGGCTGCTGTCGATGCTCTCTTTGGCCTGGCCGAGGTGGCCGTGCAGCAGGGCTACACCCGTCCCGTGATCACCGCCGATCGCCGCCTGATCATCGAAGAGGGGCGCCACCCCGTGGTGGAGAAATCGTTGCCCCAGGGCCTATTTGTCCCCAACTCGGTGCGCCTGGGATCCCCCCACGGCCCGGATCTCATCGTCCTCACCGGCCCCAACATGTCCGGCAAGTCCACCTACTTGCGGCAGATTGGGCTGATCCAGATCCTGGCCCAGATGGGCAGCTTTGTCCCGGCGCGGCGGGCGGAGCTGGGCCTGTGCGACCGCGTGTTTACCCGCATCGGCGCCGTCGATGACCTGGCCACGGGACAGTCCACCTTCATGGTGGAGATGAACGAGACGGCCAACATCCTCAACCACGCCGGCGAGCGCTCCCTGGTGCTTCTGGACGAGATTGGCCGCGGCACCGCCACCTTCGACGGCCTTTCTATCGCCTGGGCCGTAGCCGAGTACCTGGCCACCCAGGTGCGCGCCCGCACGATCTTTGCCACCCACTACCACGAGCTCAACCAACTGGAAACCCTGCTGCCCAACGTGGCCAACTTCCAGGTGGTGGTCAAAGAGCTCCGGGATCGCATCATCTTTTTGCACCAGGTGCAACCTGGCGGAGCCGACCGCTCCTACGGCATCGAGGTGGGGCGCATGGCCGGCCTGCCCCAGCCGGTGATCGAGCGGGCCAAACAGGTGCTGGCCCTGGTGGAACAACACAGCCGCATCGGCCTCGGCCTGCGCAGCCAGGGGAAAAGCCGCCCTTCTTCAAACAGCCCCAAGAAACGGTTCAAGCAAGAATCCAATTCCCGCGGGATACCCGACTGCGATGCCAAGGCTGGGGATCAACTATCCCTGATCCCGACCTCCCTCTACCCCGAGGAGCTCTAGGTCTATCCTCGCTCCGGATCCCGTTCTTCCAGCCCCAAGGTGGCGGCCAGCACCTCCAGCTCCTCCCGCTGCCCCTCCACCCAGAGGTGGGATCCGGGGGGCGGAGCGGCCTCTTGCAGCTTCAGGCGGATCTGCTGCGGGCGGTGGCTGCGCCGCCAGTAGTACCAGCCCGCCCAAGGAGAGGCCAGCAGCAGCGTCCAAGGCCAGGCTCCCCAAGCCGGCTGCAGCATCTGCAGCACCAGGGCCAAACAGGCCAGCCCTGCCCCCGCCAGCCCCGTCAAAAAAACAGCCAACCCCACACTGGCCCGCGCCTGACCCACAAAGGTGGCGATCCCCTCCGGGTCAGCAGATTGCAAGCGATAGGCGCGCCCCTCCAGGTGCTTTCGGAGAAGGGATCCCATTTCTTCCAGGTTGCGACTGCTAAAATAGAGACGAGCTTCGACGCGGTCTTTGCCAGAGGCTCGCAGAAAAAAGAACAGGCCGATGGCCAGCAAGACCGTAAGCAGTAGCGTTGAAATTGTCTCCCCTTGCAAGGAAGAAGAGGCGGCTACTGCCGCACGTGCCTCGGATAGAGAGCCAAAGTTGATGGGCGGCGCAACTGCGATCGGGGCTTTCTCTCCTGACCAGAAAGAAGGAGACTTGGCAAGAAAGCAGTTCATGGAATGCTAGTTTACACGCCTGCTGACCAGTTTAGACTTCTCAGAGGAGCTGGCCGCCCCCTCCTCCAAAGAAAAACCGAGTTGCCACCTCTATCGCTTTGTAGCTCGCATGGGCAAAAAACCCCTCGGAGGGCAGTGCGCTTTTCAGCAACCTCAGTGGCAGTTCAAGAGGAGGGGAGGCTACGCCGGATCTCGTGCCTCTCGGCTGGGAAGTGCAACTATAATAAGTTATGATAAGAGGCTTCTGCTTTACTGACTCTTGTCTCTCTCCCTTTCCAGGGTAGCCTCCTTTAAGAGGGCAGAGCTCTGCAGCGAGGGTTGAGGAGGAGGGTGCCTGCCCCACTCGAGCGATGACGGCGCAAAGCAACCGCTCCAGGGAGACACCAGCCTTAGAGATTTCCTCCCAGTCCTGCCCTTTTGGTTTGCCTGCCTCTGTCGCTGTTTCAGCAATACCTTACATGTCTAACTACGAACCTGAGCTCAACGACATTTTGTTGGATGGCGATCTCCTCGATCCCGCTGAGGAAGCAGAGGTAGATCTGGCCGAGAGCGAGTTTGCAGAAGAGGAGCCAGCTCGCCGCTCCACCGATCTGGTGCGCCTTTATTTGCAGGAGATCGGTCGTGTTCCCCTCCTGGGTCGCGATGAGGAGGTGGCTCTGGCCCAAAGAGTCCAAGACTACATGAAGCTTTTGGATGTGCGCCTGCGCCTGCAGAAAGAGTTGGGACGGGAGCCAACTCTGGCCGAGTGGGCAGCTAGGGCCAACCAGTACCCCGAATGGGCCAACCTCACCCCCGAGAAGCTACAGCAGATCCAGCGAATTGGCAAGCGCGCCAAAGAGCACATGATCAAAGCTAACCTGCGCCTGGTGGTGTCGGTGGCGAAAAAATATCAAAATCGCGGCCTGGAGCTGCTGGACTTGATCCAAGAGGGCACGCTGGGCCTGGAGCGAGCGGTGGAGAAGTTCGATCCCAAGAAGGGCTATCGCTTCAGCACCTACGCCTACTGGTGGATCCGGCAGGGCATCACCCGCGCCATCGCCACCCAGAGCCGCACTATCCGCTTGCCCGTTCACATCACCGAGAAGCTGAACAAGATCAAAAAAGCCCAGCGCAAGCTTTCCCAGGAGAAAGGCCGTACCCCCACCATTGAGGATATTGCTTCCGAGCTGGAGATGACGGTGCCCCAGGTCAGGGAGCTGCTGGTGCGGGTGCCGCGCTCGGTTTCTCTGGAAACCAAGGTGGGCAAAGACAAGGACACTGAGCTGGGGGATCTGCTGGAAACCGACGACATCTCCCCCGAAGAGACGATGATGCGGGAGGCCCTGCATCGCGATCTACAGCAGTTGCTGGCAGATCTCACCAGCCGCGAGCGGGATGTGATCCGCATGCGCTTTGGGTTGGGGGATGGGCGCACCTACTCGCTGGCGGAAATTGGCCGCGCCTTGGATCTGTCGCGGGAGCGGGTACGGCAAATCGAGGCCAAAGCCCTGCAAAAGCTGCGGCAGCCGAAGCGGCGCAACCGAGTGCGAGACTACCTCGAAGCCATCAGCTAGTCGGGCCTGCCTAGGATCTGGATGGAGATCGCTGGCTGGCAATCTTGCTCAGGCGCGTCTGGATCTGGGCTGCCAGCCAGTTCACTTCCGGGATCCGCAGATACAGGGCCCCTGCCGCAAACAAGCTGAGACCGATGCCGGCGGCCAGACCGGCCCAGAGGGCGGCGGTGATTAGAGAAGAGCCGAGAATCTCGTGGGAGCGCAGTTGCGTCCACAGCCAATGGCTGAGGCCCCCGGCCAAGGCGGTGATCCCCAGCAACGGCAGCAGGGCCTGCCCCATCTCCTGCCAGGGGATCTCCGGCAAGCGCTGGTGGAGGCGGATCCCCAGCCCAATCAGAGCCATCAGGTTAACGCCTGCCGTGGCCAAGGCAATGCCCGGTGCTCCAAAGGTTGGCAAAAACAGGAAGTCCAGCAGGGCGTTGAGGCCGATGGCCAGGCCGCTGATGTGCAGGGGCGTAGCCCCATCCTCCAGGGCGTAGAAGATACGCACCAGCACATCCCGCAGCAGGTAACAGGTCATCCCCAGCCCATAAGCCATCAGCAGGGCCGCCACCTCCTGGGTCACCTCCGGCGTAAAGCGACCGCGCTGGTAGGCTACTTGAACGATAGGTTCGGCCAGGGCCACCAGCACCATCGCCAGGGGCAGGGTGAGGATGGCCGTCACCATCAGCCCTTGGCGGATACGCTGGCGCAGCTCCGGCCAGCGGGATCCATCCCCCGCCAGCTGGGCGTAGAGAGGCATCAGGGGCACCAGCACCATGTTGGAGAGGATCCCCAGGGGGGTTTGCACCAAAAGCTGGGCATAGCCCAAGTTGCCGATGGTGCGATCCCCGGGCACGAAGGAGGCAAAAAAGAGATCCACATAGACATTGATGTGGATCATGCCGGAGGAGATCACCGCCGGCAACAGCAGCAGGCCCACCGCCCGCACCGGCGGGGATCCCCACTCAAAGCGCAGCCGCAGCCGCCCCAGCCCCAGCCGCTGCTGCAGCGGCACCTGCGCCAACCACTGGGCGATGGCCCCGATGAGCACCCCCCAGGCCAGCAACGTCGGGATCCCCGTCCATCCCAACGCGAGCAGGATCCCAATGACTGACAAGCTGGAGATCAACGGGCTAAGGGCGGGCAAGAGGTAGTGCTCGGCCGCATTCAGCGCCCCAAAGCCAATGCCAATCCAGCCCGAGAGCAAGGCCAGCGGCGCCATGATCCGCAACTGCTCGGCGGCAAGAGCATGCACTTCGGGGCTGGCCCCTGGTGCGCTCAGGCGCACCACCCAGTCGGCTCCCCACCAGAGGCCCAACGTCACCGCTAAGAGCAGGCAGCCCACCAAGGTAGAAATGGACTCTAGCCAACGGGCCGGATCCTCTCTTCCCGGCTGCTGCTTTTTGAGCACGCTGACGATGGCGCTGTGAAAGGGGCCGTTGATCCCGCCCAGCAAGATCAACAAAAAGCCAGGCAGGACATAGGCTATGCTAAAGGCGCTGTACTCTGTCCCCGAGCCGTAGACTGCCGCGATTAGGGCCTGACGGATAAACCCCATGCCCTTGCTGAGCAGCGTGGCCCCTGCCACCAGCCCTGCTACCGAGAGCAAGGAACGGGGTGGAGAAGACGCGGCGGATGGGATTCGCGGGGCAGACTCTTTCATACCCCTAGCTCCCCACCGCCGCCTTGGCAATGGGCAACTGTCGGGATGCCCTAATCTTCCCAGGATTCACCCACAGGCTCACAGCCGCTACCCCCCTCGCTTCGGCATAGGGCAGCACCATTATCCCGGATTCTCCCGACCTCTGGAGGGAGGGCAAGGCAGAGCTCAGGCCAGCAGTTGTCGCTCCTGCTCCAGTTGCCGCAACAGATGCTCGTCGCCGCGGGCCTGGGCAGCGCGAATGCGCTCTTGTAGTCGCCGCAGCAGGTTTTGCCGATGGGTTTCTTCGACCAAGGTTATAAAGTCCTTGCGCGGGGAAATAGCCGCCGGCACCCTGCTCGCTGCCTTCGCCGCCGGATTGAGGACAAGGCCTCGATACCTCAAGGCAGAAAACTGTGGCAGCGACACAACCGCCGATTGGGCTGGCCAGCTCCACGCCAGGCCCCGGTAGCGCGTTGGCACCTCCTGCCGCTGGCAGGTTGCGGGGGCAGAAGGGACAAAGTCGTGGGCAATGCCCCGGTAGGTCAGTTGCATAGGAAGACTCCCCCAAATAGACTGCGGCGATCTTTAAAGAGCTGAGGAAGAAAGCGACGCCCCTGAGCCAGCTTGTTGAGAGCCGTTAGACAACAGCTTCGGCTTCCTCGGCGCAGCTCAGAGGGTAAAACCCAATTTTATTCTGTATCGGAATTAACAAAATAAGCAGTTGGGTGTCAACTTTGGGTCGAGGTCGTCTCCCTATCCAGAGAATTAGAGCAGCTCGTCGATTAGCCGTAGCACCTGGTGCAGGTCGGTGCCGGCCTCTTTTCCCCGTCTGAGGTTCAGCTCCACCAACTGCTTGAGGGCGAGCAGCTTGATATTGGCCTCCACCGCTGCCGCTGCCATGGCTTGGGCCGCCGGCAGATAGCCGCTGGCCCCCAGATCCAGCAGGGCAGCCCGCCGCAGATGGATGTTGGGGTGGCTCAACACCGACAGTAGCGGTTGGACAAAACTGGGATCCCCTGTCAGCCGGTAACAGGCCCGCGCTGCCGCGCATTGGAGGCGAATTGAGGGGTGCTCTAGGTAAGGGCGGATCTGCCCCAGGGCGGCAGCCACCTGCAACTGTCCAAGCGCCTCGATCAAAGCCTCCAAGGCGGCAGGCGCTTCTGTCTGCAGACCCTGCTCCACCCAGCGCAGCCCTTCGAGCAACGCCACTCCCAGCTCTTCGGCTTGCCTGGGATCCCGATCCAGATTA
>AFSR01001301.1_pt1 | contig 91632 bp, 65 predicted proteins | sample 296848 | NCBI WGS metagenome assembly AFSR01 (sample SAMN02954305, study PRJNA68063) | hot springs metagenome | biome: terrestrial; feature: Mushroom and Octopus hot springs; material: microbial mat core samples; isolation source: Yellowstone National Park Mushroom and Octopus hot springs ...
AAATTCAAAAGCCAGCTCTGAAGAGTCTACTTCATGATACTTGCCATCGTACAGCGTCACTCGAACATCTTGCACTGGGTAACCAGCTAGTATTCCATCTCTCATCGCACTTTCAACACCCTTCTGAACTGCTGGGATATACTCCTTCGGCACTGCTCCACCTTTGATAGCATTTACAAACTCAAACCCTTTACCTCTCTCAAGGGGTTCGATAATCAGGTTTACAATACCAAACTGACCCTTTCCACCAGATTGGCGCACAAATTTGCCTTCTGCCTCAACCTTACGTCGAATCGTTTCACGATAGGCGACTTGCGGTTTGCCCACATTTGCCTCAACCTTGAACTCTCGCTTCAATCTATCGACAATGATTTCTAGGTGCAATTCACCCATGCCTGCAATGATCGTCTGCTGAGTTTCCTCATCGACGCTGACGCGAAAAGTCGGGTCTTCCTCAGCCAATTTCTGCAGTGACGCACTCAGCTTATCGGAGTCCGCTTTGGTCTTCGGCTCAATAGCAATTTGAATCACTGGCTCAGGGAAGCTCATCTTCTCGAGCACAATTGGTTTCGACTCGTCGCAAAGCGTATCGCCAGTACGTGTATCTTTCAGACCTACAGCCGCTACAATATCGCCTGTAAGTGCTTCCTCAATATCCTCACGATGATTGGCATGCATCTGCACCAGTCGGCTGATACGCTCTTTCGTACCTGTTGTAGAGTTTAGCACATAGCTTCCCTTGGTCAGCTTTCCTGAATAGACCCGAAAGTAGGTCAGTCGACCAACAAATGGGTCTGTCATAATCTTGAAAGCCAATGCAGAGAAGGCTTCATTGTCATCGACCTTGCGCTCAATTTCTTCGCCCGTTTTCGGATGTGTGCCCTTGATAGCTGGAATATCTAGTGGAGAAGGTAAGTAGTCCACTACAGCGTCCAGCAAGAACTGTACGCCTTTGTTCTTGAATGCAGAACCGCACAGCACTGGCACAATCTTTGAGCTCAAGGTCGCTTTACGGAGTGTTTCTCTTACTTCTTCTTCAGAAATCTCTTCTCCGCTCAAGTATTTTTCCATCAAATGGTCATTTACTTCTGACACAGCCTCTAACATGTTGATGCGCCACTTTTCTGTTACTTCCTTGTATTCGGCTGGCACATCAAATTCTTTATAGCTGGTTCCATCTTCAGTATCGTAGACAATAGCCTTCATTCGAAGGAGGTCGATAGAGCCTTTGTAGGCTTCTCCTTCGCCATAGGGCACCTGAATTGGTACAGCGTTTGCCCCTAGGCGTTCTTTCATCATTTCCACGCAGCGAAAGAAGTTGGCTCCAACTCTATCCATCTTATTGACAAAAGCAATGCGTGGCACATGGTATTTGTTTGCCTGACGCCATACCGTCTCTGACTGCGGTTGCACTCCAGCCACTGCGTCATACAGTGCCACTGCGCCGTCCAAGATGCGCAGCGACCGCTCAACTTCCACTGTAAAATCTACGTGACCCGGTGTATCAATGATGTTGATACGATGCTTTTTGTCTTTGAAATTCCCGTATTTTGGAGTCCAAAAACATGTTGTCGCGGCTGAAGTAATCGTAATTCCTCGTTCTTTCTCCTGTTCCATCCAGTCCATCGTTGCCGCACCGTCGTGTACCTCTCCCAAACGGTGTACTCGACCTGTGTAGTAGAGTATCCGCTCTGTGGTCGTTGTCTTTCCGGCATCAATATGAGCCATGATACCGATGTTTCTTACCTTGTCTAACGAAACTTGTCTGGGCATATATTGCGCTTACCTTAAGTTTAGTTTTGTAGTAGTTAAACTTCTCCAACTCAGAATCTAAAATGCGAAAATGCCTTATTGGCTTCCGCCATTTTATGAACCTCTTCTTTTTTCTTAATTGCTCCTCCTTGGTTATTAGCCGCATCAATAAGTTCTGCGGCAAGCTTGTCTGACATTGTCTTGCCACTGCGTTTCTTTGCACTTTCTCTTATCCAACGCAGTGCCAATGCAATTCTTCGGTCTGCACGCACCTCCATTGGAATCTGATATGTTGCCCCGCCGATGCGCTTACCGCGCACTTCTACTACGGGTGCAACATTAGACACTGCTTTTTTGAACACCTCTATACCTGCTTCTTGCGACCTTTGAGTAATCAAATCAAACGCTCCATAGACAATTCTTCGCGCCAAATTCTTCTTTCCCCTCTGCATGATGCAGTTTATCAGGCGCGCTACCAAGGGATCGTTATACTTTGCATCAGGTTGAATTTGGCGTTTAATTGCTCGTTTTTTTCTCATTCGTAGTCTAGTCGCTTATTTTTTCTTTGCTGGAGCAGCTGCCGCCTTTGCACCAGCTGCGCCTGTTGTACCAGCTTTCTTTGTTCCATACTTTGAGCGCCCTTGCTTGCGATCTTGCACCCCAGCCGCATCCAAAGCTCCACGAATGATATGATAGCGCACACCCGGCAAATCCTTTACACGCCCACCACGAATCAGCACAATAGAGTGCTCTTGCAGATTATGCCCCTCTCCGGGGATGTAGGCAATCACTTCTTGCTGATTCGACAAACGCACCTTTGCCACTTTCCGCAGTGCCGAATTTGGCTTCTTCGGGGTCGTAGTGTACACCCTAGTGCATACACCACGCTTTTGCGGGCACCCTTCCAGTGCTGGCACTTTCGTCTTGGCTAACTTTGTACGACGCCCTTTTCGGACTAACTGTTGAATCGTTGGCATTCTCGCCTTCTTCAATAGGCTACCCTAAACCCATTGATAGATGGGCCTTTGCGGGCAGTGCTTGTTTTCGGAAACTTTCTTTGCAAAACACAAAGGATTGCAAAGGTAAGAATCTGTTTGCAATTTTCAAAATCTTTTCTGACAAACTTTTTTCTGCCAAACTGAATTTTTCCCGAGAGTTACCAATGAAAAAGGCGCCATTTTCTGCGACGCCTCTTTGAAGCCATCAATGTAGAAGCCAGTCGTAATTAGCTATCAGATTGCTCTTGTTCTTGCTCTGCTCTCTGGATTTCTGGTGCAGGTGGCATGTCCAGTGCTGCCGATGCTTCTTGAATCTTTTGCTTCTCATTCGGATGAGCACGCATGTATTCCTCAATTTCTTCCTTGCTCTTGCCCTTAAAGTATTCTAGCGCTGAGAGAATGATACGACGATTTTCTTTATCAAACTCGATTACTTTGAGCGGGAGCTCATCGTTAATTTTGAATGAGGAGTGTATGTCACGCACTCCGCCCTGCAAAAGATGTGAAGCAGGCACAAACCCATCCACACCCAAAGGCAATTCGACCACTACACCTTTTTCAAGAATTTGTGTAATCTTGCCTTTGGTTTCCATGCCCACCATGTAGACCGTCTCAAAGTGATTCCATGGGTCTTCTGTGATTTGCTTATGCCCCAGCGCAATTCGCCGCGCTTTGACATCCACTTTCAGCACCTTTACCATTAGCTCATCATTTTTCTTAACCAGCTCACTTGGATGACGAATCTTTTTTGTCCATGAAAGGTCAGAAATGTGCACCAAGCCATCGACGCCGGGCTCTAACTCCACAAAGACACCAAAGTCTGTCAGGTTACGCACGATGCCTTTGTGAATGGTATCTGGGGCATACTTTTCAGCAAGTTTCAGCCACGGGTCTGCCTCCACTTGCTTCATGGAAAGAGATAGCTTTGTATTCTCCTTATCGATGTTCAGAATCACACACTCTACTTCCTGCCCTAAAGAGACGAACTGACTTGGATGTTTGATGTGCTGTGTCCAACTCATTTCGCTGATGTGAACCAGCCCTTCAATGCCTTTTTCAATTTCAACAAATGCGCCGTAGTCTGTAATGGAGACCACTTTGCCTTTAACTTTTGCTCCAACTTGGTATTTGGCATCAATATTTTCCCATGGGTGTGGTGTCAGTTGCTTCATGCCGAGCGAGACCCGCTGCTTTTCTTCATCGTAGCCAATGACCACAACCTTGATGGGGTCATCCAACTTGACCGCCTCTGAAGGATGTGTAATTCGTCCCCAAGTAATATCGGTAATGTGCACTAGACCATCGAGACCGCCCAAGTCGACAAAGATGCCAAAGTCTGTGATATTTTTGACCGTGCCTTCAAGCACCATGCCGACTTTGATATTAGCCAGCATTTCTTTGCGACGGGCTTCATACTCGGCTTCAAGAATGACTTTACGGCTTACGACGATATTCTGCGTCAGGGGATTGATTTTGACGACGCGAAAATCCATTGTCTGACCCACGAGCGCATCGAAATCTCGCACAGGCTTGACATCAATTTGAGAACCGGGCAAAAAGGCTTCTACGCCGCTGAGCGAGACTGTCATGCCGCCTTTGACACGCGCTACAATTTTTCCACTGATAATCGTGCCCTTTTCGAGAGATTCATAAATTTTCTCCCAAATGCGCATCGTATCAGCTTTGCGCTTGGAGAGAATCAATTGCCCCATCTTGTCTTCGATGCTTTCAAGATAGACTTCAATCTCGTCGCCTACTTTGAGCTGCGATGGGTCACGAAATTCTATCAGTGGAATAATTCCTTCCGATTTGAATCCCACATCGACCGTTACATCCTTGTCGGAGATATGCACGATGCGACCCTTGACAATTTCGCCCTCCGTCAGTTCATTTAGCGTGCCTGAATACATTGACTCCATCTGCCGCAGTTCTTCATCTTGATAGTCGGCAAAGAATCGCACGCGCGTGGGCTTTCTTGTTTTCACTGACTCGTTTGCTACAACGCTGCCTTCCGTGTTGCTATCGTTTTGAGCTGGCATTTCAGCGACTTGCATTTCTGCCATTCAGTTCATCCTTTCTCTCTTGGTTTTGCACCACTGTTCCCAGAGAGAAGAAACAGTGGGTTTTAGTTTACCGAAACTTTAAAGCCAAAAAAGTGTGATTCCATCCTGATGCTTTCAGGAAAAGGGCTACAAAGATAGCAAAAAACTTTTTAGACCAAAATCCGAAAAGAGGCTTATTAGTTGCCTGACCTTGCTTGAGTAGCTCTTCTTTACTAAGTTTGCGCTCTTATAGCGTTTTTTGAGCATGGCTTTTCAGATTGTGCCCGTTCAGGCTGAGCATAAACCTGCTATTCGCACCCTTCTCATGCAGACCAACTTTTTCCGAGCCGACGAAATTGAAGTGGCTATGGAACTCATTGATGACACCTTGGCGCGTCAAGGGCACTTGACACCTGAAGATTATCACATCTTTGTTGCCACACAGGCTTGTGAGGTTCTTGGCTATGTGTGCTTTGGCAAAACTCCACTTACCGATTCCACATACGACCTTTACTGGATTGCTGTTGCTCCTCACATGCAAAGTCGCGGAATTGGCACACGTCTTTTTGAGTTCAGTTGCCAAGAAATTCGAAAGCAAGGCGGCACACTGCTGGTGATTGAAACCTCATCTCAACCAAAATACGAACCGACTTGCAAGTTTTATGAAAAAGTCGGTTGCACCTTAGAGGCACGCATCAAGAACTTCTACCGTCTTGGTGATGATAAACTCATTTACACAAAACCGCTGTAACGCTCTGTGGCAACTTACACCATCACACCGCGCTCACCGATTGGCATTTTTGACTCTGGCGTTGGCGGCTTGACTGTTCTACGCACCATCAACGCACTTCTGCCTAATGAACATTTGATTTACTTTGGCGACACGGCTCGCGTGCCATATGGTACGAAGTCAGAACCCACAGTGCGCAAATACGCTATTGAAGATACCCAGCTACTTTTGCGCTATGAGCCTAAACTGCTGGTTGTGGCTTGCAACACGGTCTCAGCGCTTGCACTCAATAGCGTGCAAGAAACTGCCAAAGGCATCGGAGTTCTAGGCGTCATCGAAGCTGGAGCAAGATGCGCATTAGAGAAAAGCACTAACAAGCGCATCGGCGTAATCGGCACCCCTGCCACAATTGCTTCTCATGCTTATCAACATGAGTTGTATCGGCTGAGCAAAGATGTGCAAGTGTTTGCAAAAGCGTGCCCACTCTTTGTGCCCTTAGCTGAAGAAGGGTTTGCTCAACATGAAGCTGCAAAACTCATTGCTCAGGAGTACCTTGCTGAGCTTCTCGACTCGTGCATTGATACACTCATTCTTGGATGCACTCATTATCCACTTTTGAAATCCACTATTCAAGAAGTGGTTGGTGAAGCGGTGGTCTTGATTGATTCTGCAGAGGCTGTGGCACAGGACGTTAGAGCCTATCTTGCCGAGCGTCAGTTACTTTCGCTCGATTTGCCGAAACCGCCGCGCGTGCTAGTCAGCGATATGCCGCAACGGTTTCAGAGCATTGCTGAACGCTTCTTGGGCTTTCGCCTTCATCATCTTGAGCTGGTGTCGTTAGATGAACTTGCCAGCACTACTAATGATTAGAACACGGCACTGATACCCAAAGTTGGCACAATCGGCAACATGCCATTGACAAAACGAATGACACCTGGCACTTGTCCTACTGGCACATCCCACTCTACGTCGTAGTTGTAGCCAATCACATTAGTGCGATTGTAGAGGTTAATGATGTCAAGATAGAAATCCCAGCGGGCGCCCCAAAATTCTGCATGTGCGGTCAGTCGCACATCCAAGCGATGATATGCAGGCAAGCGTGCCGCGTTGATGTTTTCTTCGCCGCCAAAATCCAGCGAGAACATGGTGCGTCCAAAGAGTGGATCTTCTTGCACTACATGCTGACCATTCGGCATACGAATAATGCGCGGTTGCAAGCCAATTGCCAAGGTGATGGGGAACCCGCTACCGTATCGCCACCGCACTGCCAAATCAAGCCAGTCGTTGATTTTGTAGCCGCCTACAATGTTGATGGTATGGCGTTGGTCGAAGTTAAATGGTATGGTAAGCCCATCTCGATATCGGCTGGCAAACGCTAGTGCATAGCTTATCCAACCATTGAGCCGGTCTTGTGATGAGGTCAGACGCTTTTCCAGCAACAGTTCAATGCCGTAGGCTTCGCCACGTCCATCATTGACAGGAATTGCCGATAAGACTTTTCGCACTTCTGGCTCAGGTGTTGACCAATTTCTGACATTGTATGCGTCGCCGCCAAGAAAGCGCGATGTATAGACAATTTGTTCTTCTTTACGCTGAACGATAAGGTCATCAAAGAGCTTGTAGTAGGCTTCGGCTTTGAAGAGCCACTTATCGTCTAACCAGCGGTCAATGCCCACAACGAAGTGCATGGCACGTTCTGCTCTTAGGGAGCGGATGTATTCGCCATCGCGTAGGTCAATGAACTGTTGCTGGTCAATGAGTTTTTCATAGCCCGGCGATTGCACATACATTCCCCATGCGCCGCGCAAGGTGGTATTGTCATCGAGGGCAAAAGACAAGTTGAGGCGTGGGGAGAGATAAAATTTCTCAATGATTTGGTAGTAATCGAGCCGGATTCCGGGCTGAATGAAGAGTTTATCGTCTATGACTTCAAAGCGGTTCTGGATGTAGAAGTTGCTGCGTAGATAGGTTTGCTGCTGCCTTACGGTCGTATCCAGTGGCAGTGCACCAATTCGCCCAGAGGCTTGAGCGGCTAAGAACCCTGCCCGCAATTGTTCATTAGGTCGCAAGTAGAAGAAAATTGAGATTGTCAGTATATCCAATCCGCTGCCGACTTCGAGCAGATGCTTTCCCCACTTGAATGAGAAATCGTCTCGAAAATTCCATTTCTCGAAGCCGAAGGCATTTTCAGATTGAAGCGTTGCTGCCGCCAGTTGAATTACTGCCATAGGATTGGCTTGCAGCGCACTATCGACTTTATCAGATGGATAGTTGAGCCGGTCGACAAAATTGCCAGCAAAGCGTGAGGTGCCTGCATTGTTATACCACGACACTGTAAACTTGTTGAGTATGTTGGAATTTGGTCGGAAATGCCATGAAAGCCCAGCCACGTCGTTACTGGTTATGTTGCCTACATTGAGGCTATCGGGCTGGTCTTTGCTACGAGCGGCGCTAATTACATCAATACCATCGCGTCCGATGATGCCTGTAAACTGCAATCGGTGTTGCGGTGAGAGCTGAAAAGCCAGTCGTGCTTGAATGTCAGCAAAGTTTGGGAACGCAGTGTTGCCTTCAACGAGTCGTGCATTGCGCAAAATGGGTCCCACAATCAAGTCGTAATAGGTGCGCCGCGCTGAAAGAATCCATGAGCCCTCTATGCCAAAAGGCGCCTTGCCTTCAGCAATCACGTTTGCATCAGTTATGTTCACATTGACTTGTGCGCCGAAGTATCGGTCTCTTATACCATCACGATTGCTGACATCCAACACTGCCGAGAGCCTGTCGCCGTATTTTGCAGGGAAACCGCCCGTAATTAGGCTAATGTCGGCAACGGTTTCAGGGTTAAACATGCTAATTGTACCATAGAGCCGATAGGGATTGAACACTTCAATGTCGTCGACGAGCATCAAGTTCTGGTCAGGTCCAGAGCCGCGAATGTAGAGCTGAGAGGAAAAATCGTTAGCTGCCAGTACGCCGGGAATAGCTTGCAATCCTCGCAGCACATCTTCCACACCGCCTGCTAAGTTTTTGACCTGCTTCGGCTCCAGCTTATACAGACTGATTCGCACATCTTCCTTTGGCTGACGGTAGTCTTCTGCAGTAACCTGAATTTCACTGACTTCTACACTGCTCTCTTGCATTTGCAGTGTCAGCATAAGCACTTGACCTTCCTCAATAGTAACGGTGAGCACCAGCGGCTGATAGCCCACAAACGTGGCTCGCAGCGTGTATGTGCCAGCTGGGATATTTTCAATCTTGAAACTCCCATCGGATTTGCTGACGGCTCCGAGCTCTGTACCCTCAATTTTGATGATGACGCCCACCATTGGCTCTTTGCTTACTGCATCTATCACCTTACCTTTGAGCGTGCCGCCTGCAAAAGCAGTTGAGCAGGTCACTACAGCGGATAGAATGAGAAAGATTAGGGATTTTACTGCTTGAGTGTTCATCGTCTCCGTGCATTTTTGCAATCAGAAGTTTTTAACGCTGTTCCAAGCTCTGCTGCTCTTCAACATTGCTTACGGTCGAGAAATTTCGGGTGCACAAAGTTTACGATGTTTTTGCTTTACGCCCTGTGCTTTAGTCCATAGCTCCATACAGCGAACATAGCTTGTGTTACGCATCAAGTGGCAAGATGTTATTTCTTTGCTACTGCATTTCCCATGCGCTTAGTCAGAGTGCGTTAGTAGAAACTGCAGTGGAATATGCACGCGCTTGCGCCATGCTCGTTCAGAGTGTTCATCGCCTTCAAACTTGCGCGTCATCCAAGTCTTGCTCGTGTAGCCTTTTGCCTTCATGATTTCATCGGCTTGGCGTTGATAAGGCTCGTAGTCTTTATCCACAGTTTCAGTGCCGTAGTCAAAGTAAATCTTGTGCGTCGAAGGGTCGGGCAGATGGTCTTTCATGTATTCGAGCATGATGCCTTTGCCAGCTGGAAAGTGTGTCGAAAGGCAGCCTGCACCACCAAACACTTCTGGATATTCGCAAATGGCATAAAGCGACACCAAGCCGCCCATGCTCGAGCCCATGATGAAGGTGCTTTCGCGCTGTGGCTGGGTGCGAAAGGTTGAATCAATAAACGGCTTGAGTTCAGAGACAAGAAATTGCAGGTAGCGGTCTGAACAGGCAGGGCTTCCGTGCTGTGCTATCCATGCGGCTTTTTCCGCTTCAGAGAGTTTTTCGAAGGCTTTCTGCGGCATATACTCAGCTCGACGCTTCGGCGAGTTCCACACGCCTACGACCATCACTGGCGGGACGCGCTTTTCTCCAATCAGTTGCGTTAGCGTCTCATCTATTGCCCAATCTACACCAATGAACGAGAGTTTCGGGTCAAAGAGGTTTTGTCCATCGTGCATATACAGCACGGCGTATCGCTCATTGGGATTTTTGTCGTAGTCTGGTGGCAACCATACATCTACATTGCGCGGCTCTACATAGCGTGAGGGAAATTTTTCAAAGCGTCTTATCGTCCCAGTCACGCCAAGTGGCACTGTATCGTTTAGCATAGCTTGCATAGCAAATAAAGTTTCACTAAGCACGGCATACGCCACGAGCATCAAAATCTGCATTGAGAGCGCCGTCTTCACCTGTGAAAAGGGTTTGCAAGCGTTTGTTTGACTTTGCATGGCGCGCTCACTGCGGTAAGCTTTAGCGGACTCTGCACCACGCATTCTGAATTTTTGCATCTGGACGAAGCGTATTTACATCGTTGAGTTTGCTGGCAGCGCTACATAGAATGTTGCCCCTTTGTCTTTGCCTTCCGACTCTACCCACACTTTGCCGCCATGCAGTTCCACGATTTGTTTAACAATTGCCAATCCTAAGCCGGTTGAACTCTCTCCGCCTGTCGGGCGTGCTGAAAGGCGTTGAAACTTGCCGAATACTTTTCTCTTATCGTCTTCCGTCAAGCCCTGTCCCTCATCTTTGACAGCAATCAGCACTGAAGCAGGCATCTTTGAAGATTCTGCTTTGACTGGTTCTCTCTTTTTTTCACAATAGACGGTTATGGTCTTGGCATTAGGACTATACTTGATGGCATTAGAGAGCAGATTTTCAATCACCTCGCGCAGGCGCACTTGGTCAGCTTTTGCATAGCAGTTTGGTTCAATTTGCATCTGTATCACCTGGCTTTTTCGCCTAGCATGCTCTTCATACTCTGCCACCACCGTTTCTACCAGTGCGCTGACATTCGTCTCGGTCAAATTCAAGGCAATTTTTCCTTCTTCTAACACGGTGGTTTCTAAGAGGCATTTGATGAGCTCTGCCATTCGCTGTGAAGAGCTATAAATTTTGTCGAGAAATGCTCTCACGATTGCGCTTCGGCTGGCTTCGCCGTCTGCGACAGCCTTATCAAGCTGTTCTTTGGCAAGTTCAGCAAAGCCTGAGATGGATTGCAATGGATTTTTGAGGTCATGTGCGGCAATGGAGAGTAGCTCGGTTTTAATGCGATTGGCTTCTTCAGCAATTTGCCGCTGTTCTTCTGCTACCTTACGCTGCGCTTCTGCGACCTTGCGCTGCTGCTCGGCAATTTTCAATGCGGCATCTAAAGCCTCATTTTTTTCCCGAAGCACTTGCTCTGACTTTCGCTTTATGCGATACGAGCGATATGCCGTCGTTGCCAGTGCCAGCGCTAACACCGCAATGATGATGAAGGAATTGCGCAGCAGTGTCTGGCGCAAAAGTTCCAGCTCTTGAATTTCTTTTTCTCGGCGCAATCGCTCTATTTCTTTTTCCTTTTTTTCGGTTTCAAATTGTGTTTTGAGTGAGTTGATGGTTTTGGCTTTTTCAAGATTGAGCAGGGTGTCGTAAAGTGCATGAAAGTTCTTGTATGCCTCTAAGGCTTTGTGGTAATCACCGATTTTTTCATAGAGTTCTGAAAGGCTCAGGTATGAGTTACGCATTTCTTCAGGTTCGCGCAGCGATTGAGCTATTTCAATGCTTTGGCTCAAGTAGGATAGTGCTTCTTTTATTTTGCCTTCTTTGCTGCAGATTATTCCCAGCATGCGTGTAGCAGTAATCAATCCGCTTCGGTCGTCAATAGCGCTATAGAGTTTGAAGGCTTCTTCAGCCGCTTTGCGTGCCTTTACAAGTTCGTTTTTTTCTGCATACACATCGGCAAGGTTGATAAGTGCCGTTGCTACATTCGGTGGGTTGTCGTTACCAGCTTTTTTGCCAATTCGCCGCTCGACTTCCAGTGAGGCTTCGTAGTAGACTTGTGCAGAATCGTATTTTTCTTGGATGCGGTATATGGCACCGATGTTGTTGAGTACAGCCGCCATGCCCTCATCGTTGTTGAATGTTCTAAATGTTTTCAGTGCCAAGCTGTACATCTTCAAGGCTTCGTCATACTGCTTTTGCTTTTTGTAGATGAGTCCGATGTTTGCCATAGAGTTTGCCATGCCCAGCGAGTCGCCTAACTTTTCTTTGATGCGTAGCGACTGAAAGTGATTTTCAAGGGCTTGCACATAGTCGCCTTGCCGAGAATAGGCAATGGCGATGTTGTTAAACAGTTTGGGTTTATCTGCCAGTTGTCCTGCCGAGTCGCAGATGGAGAGTGCTCGTTTGTAGATGATGATGGCGTCGGCGTATGCGCCTTTATCTCTTATCACATTAGCTTGAGTGTTTAGGCTTCGGATTAGCCCTTTCACGAAACCAAGTCGTGCAGAAATCTCTTCGGCTCGTTTTGCATAAAAGAGTGCGCTATCTGGCAAGATGGTCCTATACTTTTCTGCAAGTTCATTTAGGGCTATGGCGTGTGAACTGTCGGGGAGCTGTTGCATGATGATAGTTGCTGAACCGTCTTGCCTTCTAGCTTGTGCCTGTGCTTGCGCGCCAACTGCGCATAGCAGGACTGCCCATGCCACGACCTGTGCGGCAATAGGCAGCATGGCTTGCATGCCCCTCTTCATGTCTGCAGCAGATTTTATCAGATGTTGAACGCACCTTTGCAGCGACTGCGCTGCTTTTTCTGAGCCTCAGGCGGTAAATTACGCTGAAGGTTGGCAGGATGGATTGATTGCTTTCAGAATGTGTGTTTCAGAGCACCTTATTTGATAAGTGTCATTTTCCTTGTTTGCGTAAAACTTCCTGCCTGCAATCGATAAAAGTACAATCCACTTGAGAGCCGTTCAGCATTGAATTGGACTTGGTAGCGCCCAGCGTTTTGTCTGCCACGAAAGAGTGTTGCCACTTCACGACCGAGAACATCATAGACCTTCAAGCTCACATCACTTGCCACTGGAAGTTGATAGACGATAGTCGTCGTCGGGTTGAATGGGTTCGGGTAATTTTGCTCGAGCAAGTAGGTTTGCGGACGAGCTCCTTCTACTTCTCTGACAATAGATGCCGCTCGCGCCGGTTGTGCATATCGCAATACTTGTCCTTCACCTGTTATTGCTAAGCCAAACACGCTGTCTGCAGTAGTAAGAAAAGAAAATGATGCAACCGCTTCAGTCAGCGGGGTGCTGTTATGGCGTAGCCATGTTGTGCCTGCATCACGACTTGTGAAGATGCTTGGTCCTTGTGCCGAGATAGCACTAAGCCAGAGATGTCCAAGTTCTGGCACGCCTGTGCCGCCCAAAAATGCCAATGCGCTCGGAGCAGTTGTCGCTCCCCAAGTCTGCCCGCCATCGGTCGTTCGGCGCAAGACACTGTTTGCAATTTGTTGATTTTGCAAAGTGTATCCGCCTACGACGCCAGTATTCGTTGAAGCAAATGACACCACTATCAACCAATCATTATTGCCTGCCGCTATGCTGCTGCTCCATGTATTTCCCGCATCGGTAGAACGGAACACTCGTCCTTGATTGGTGCCAAACCAACCAACATTGCCTACAAACTGGAACGAGCCTACCAGCCCAAACTCGCCATTGGCAGCGGCAACCTGTTGTGCAATTGGTGTCCAAGTTGCGCCGCCATCAGTCGTTTTGACCAAGATAAATCCGCTTGTGGGCGATACAGGGTCGGACTGCGCAATTCCATTTTGTGCATCAAAGAAGTGAATAGCATTCCAGAAACTGCCACTTTCACTTACCACTTGCCATGTCTGACCGCCATCGGTGGTGCGAAACAGTCTTGCCGGTCCGCTATCAGGACCATCGCCGACAATTGCCACGTTTTCATCTAAGGCATTGATGCAGTAGAGATTATTGCTTGTTGGGGCTGATACGCGCGTCCAAGTTCTGCCTCCATCGAGCGAGCGCACCACCACGCCGCCATCGGCACAAGCCCATGCCACATTGCGATTCACCAATTTGATAGCATGAAAATCCCTGCTGATTTGCGATAAGCGAGTTTGCTCAATCCATGCCGGTCGGCTTAGGTCTAAAAATGCCGCATCGCTAAAGTTTGTGGCATTATCGACCATATCTAACCGAAAGAGAGCTGTAGTAGTGGTAAAATCAATCGTTGCGGGCAAACTTACATTGAAAGATAGTGTCAGTGTATCGTTGGTATTGATAACCCCACGCGACACTCGCGGATTAGGGATACTGACACCTTGCACAGAGGTTGTCAGCAAAAATTCTGCATTTACGGTTGGGGCATTGTAGTTGGCAACACGTGCCACGACGGCACGGCTGGGCTCATCGTAGCGCAAATCAAAAGCTACAAGTCCCGGTGTTGTGCGTCGCATTGCCGCCTCCGCATCCAGAATCCGTAGAGCAACTGGACCAAATGCAGTGGCGCGAATTTGTGTGGCAATACGCTGTGGGCTCCAGTTCGGGTGCCGCGCCTTGATTAAGCCAGCAATTCCTGCCACAATCGGGCTGGCAAATGAAGTGCCAGAGACCAAAATGTATAGTTCCGACGCCGCACGCCCATCCTTGATATCCACTGCTCGTCCCGGCACCGTAGTCAGCACGGCATTTCCAGCCGCATAGACTTTCACGGTTGCTCCAAAATTTGAAAATGCGGCGCGCTGTCCGATATTTACGCCTGAATGTATCACCGCACCAACCGATAGGGTATTTGTGTAAGCCGCTGGATAACTTGGAGCATCGGTACCGCCATTGCCTGCCGCCGCTACCACCAACACCCCTGCATTTGTTGCAAAATTTACTGCATCCTCAATTGCTCGCGAACGGTTCGGTCCGCCAAAGCTGCTATTGATGATGCTGGCACCATTAGCCGTCGCATACACGATACCTTGTTCAATGAACGCCACATTCCGCACCCGCTCGCGTGTCCCTCCGAGCTTGACTGCCATTACTCGGCAGTTATATCCTGTACTGGCTATGCCGATACCGTTGTTTGTGCTTGCCCCTGCCAATCCTGCAGTGCCTGTACCGTGCCCTGAAAATTCATCAAATGGATTGTTGTCGCGCGTTACCGTCGTGGTGCCGCTCTCCCAAAAATCCCATCCTCGCCAATCGTCAACAAATCCGTTACCATCGTCATCTACCCCATTGGAGCGCTTGTCTCGACCTTGTGCGTCGGTGCCCGTCTCGCCAGGATTTGTCCAAATCTTGCCCTGCAGGTCTGGATGGTCAAAATCGATGCCAGTATCCAAAATCGCAATCACCACATCTGGACTACCCGTGCTAATTGCCCACGCCTGTGGAATGTTGTGATATTCAAAAAAGTCTTGCCCGCGCGTCCCGTATGCAGAATCGTTCGGCACAACCGACAGCGAATACAGGTAACTTGGTTCCGCATACTCGACCTCTGGCAACTTTGAGAGTTCGGCTGCCACTTGTGCTGGATTTGTGCCGTCGGAGTAATAGAGGTAGTAGATGCGTGAAATTTCGCCCGTCATGCGTGCCGCCGCTTCGCTTGGTGTCTTTGCCGTTAGCACTGCTTCTCCCAACTCGCCCGTGCCAATGCGGCTTGCCAAAGTTTGGCAAAGTTTGTGCTCATACTCGGCTTTCCATAGCGGCTCAATTTTCTGTAGCCCATGTGCTCGCATTACAGCTTGAACGCTTGCAAGTCTGTCTGCCGCCTTAGCTTGCAGCTGCAATCCTCCTCCCGTCTCCCCCTTGAGTTTGACCACAACCATCCCTTCCATCATGTCCGATGGCGCCGCCACCGCCCGACGCCGTGCCTTCAGCGCCTCCAGCTTATTGACTCGCAGTTCCGATGCCTCCTGCGCCAATAGCCATGCCGGACATAGCTCTGTCAGACTAAGCCACGCAAGGAGAAGAAGACATGCTCGCATAACACGCATTTAATTTAGCTTGAAGTTCTATTGCAAGAATAAGAACGCAGAAAGTAAATTTTCCTCTGCTATTCTCCAAGAGAAAATCCTGTCAACCATTAACACCAAACCAATGCGCATCAATCCATGACCGAACTTCTCTGGGACGGCAAATACAAAGACGGCAAAAAAACATCACCCATTCGCATCGCACTCCCGTTTCAGACCATTGAAACCCTTAACGAGAGCGCAACCGACCGACAAAAACGGCTCAATAGCCTCTTTCAACAAAAAGACGATACCACTTGGTATAACCGCCTCATCTGGGGCGATAAAAAATACGTGCTCCCCTCGCTCCTGCCCGAATTCGCTGGCAAAGTGGATTTGATTTACATCGACCCGCCCTTCAACGTCGGCGCCGACTTCTCCTTCACCACCACACTCCCGCCCGCCCCCGACGACGGCGACGAACAAACGACCTTCACCAAAGAACCCAGCATCATCGAACAAAAAGCTTACCGCGATACTTGGGGACGCGGCTTGGACTCCTACCTCCAATGGTTCTACGAAACCGTCGTTCTATTGCGAGAACTCCTCGCCGATACTGGCTCCATCTACGTCCATCTCGACTGGCACGTCGGACACTACGCCAAATGCGTGTTAGATGAAGTGTTCGGGTATGAGAATTTTAGAAATGAAATTTATTGGTATTACTATAATAAGATGCCGGATACTCGTAAAGGCGTTTTCCCTCGTGCAACAGACACAATTTATTGGTATGTAAAAAACAAATCATCTAACTATTGCTTTAATCCTCTTACAGAAAAAAGAGATACCCCTGTTAAACAACTTGTGCGAAAAAAGGTTGATGGTAAAGCCATCAACGCAAGGGATGAAGAAGGAAATGTTATGTATCAAATCCGAGACGAGAGAGTTGTTGACAATGTTTGGCGGTTATCAATGCTTCAGCCAGCAGATAGAACAGAAAACCTCTTCTATCAAACACAAAAACCAGAAGCCCTGTTAGACCGCATCATCAAGGCGAGTTCGAATGAGGGGGATTTGGTGTTGGATTGTTTTTGTGGGAGCGGGACGACGGCGGCGGTGGCGGAGAAGCTTGGTCGGCGTTGGATTGCGTGCGATTTAGGTCGGTTTGCGATTCACACGACGCGCAAGCGGCTGTTGAGCATTCCGAATGTCAAGCCGTTTGTGGTGCAGAATTTGGGCAAGTATGAGCGGCAGGCGTGGGTTCAGGCGGAGTTTGAGCGACCGGAGAGTCGGTTAGAGCAGGAGCGGGCGTATCGGAAGTTTATTTTGGAGTTGTATCATGCGACGGAGTTAGCAGGTTACACGTGGATACATGGGGTGAAGTCGGGGCGGGCGGTGCATGTTGGAGGTGTGGAGGCGCCAGTAGCGGTAGAAGATGTGCGGCAGATGGTCATAGAGTTTTTGAAATTAGTAGGCAAAGAGCGGGCACTGACCATCAACGGGATTGATGTTTTAGGTTGGGAGTTTGCTTTTGAGTTAAATGAAATTGCGCGTGAATATGCGGAAAGGAACGGAGTTGATGTGAAGTTTAAGAAAATTCCGCGTGAGGTGTTGGAGAAGAAGGCGGTCGAGCAGGGCGATATTAAGTTTTATGAGTTAGCGGCGTTGGAGGTTGAGACGGCGGTCAAGGCTATGACGCTGGTGCTGAATTTAAAGAATTTCACGATTCCGCCTGACGATGTGCCGCCGGAGGTTCAGCGCGGGATTACGCATTGGAGTCAGTGGATTGATTATTGGAGCGTGGATTGGAACTATCGGGGCGACACGTTTCACAACGAGTGGCAGAGTTATCGGACGAAGAAAAATCCGAAGATAGAGCTTTCGGCAAGCCATGAATATGAAGCGGCAGGGAAATATACTGTGTTAGTGAAGGTAATAGACATTTTGGGCAACGATACAACAAAGGCTTTGCAGGTGGTAATTGGTTAATCATCAAAAATCAATCATTGACGAGTTTATGCCTAAGACGAGAAAAAAATCTTCTGCACAGCAGGATTTTTTCAACATTGAGGAGCAATTAAGGACGGCAGTATGTGTGCCTCAAATTCGTGAAGCGGTCAGGGCATGGCGCGCCGATGGCTACAAGGGCACGACGGAGACCACGCAAGAGCTCTTAAACTTTTGGTTTTGCACCGACCACATCTTGCCCAATAGAGAGCGGTTCCGTTTTCACAATGCACAGCGCGACGCCATAGAAACCCTAATTTACATTTATGAAGTTGAAAAAGTGAGAACCCGCAAAGCCCTTTTAGAAAAATATGCCTTCAAAAGCCAAGCGTTACGCATGCCGCCTTACGACGACTTCGCACGCTATTGTATCAAAATGGCAACGGGTAGCGGCAAAACCTTCGTGATGGCAATGAGCATTGTTTGGCAGTTTGCTAATTATTTGCGCGGTGGGCAAGACTATGCGAATACTTTCTTAATTATCGCCCCGAATGTTATCGTCTTCGACCGTCTCAAAGGTGATTTTGAAAGCGGCATATTGTTCAGGAAATATCCTTTTATTCCGAAGCATCTGGCATGGCTTTGGGATATGGATTACTACATGCGTGGCGATACCGAAAGAGCCTACACACACGGAGCACTCTACTTAACCAACATTCAACAATTTTACGAGAGAGATTCAACTGCGGACAAAGAAGAGGTCGATATTATGACGGCAATGCTGGGCAATAAACCTTCTTCGCAAACAGTAGAAGTGAGCGATTTTGAAGAGCGGATTGCAAAACGAGAAGGGTTGGTCATGGTTATTAACGATGAGGCGCATCACACGCATGATGAAGAGAGCGAGTGGAATAAATTTATTCGTAGGTTACACAAGAAGCGTGCGGTGGCAGCGCAATTAGATTTTTCAGCAACGCCGCGTTATACCAAAGGCAGTTTATTTGCTTGGACTATTTTCGATTATCCGCTCAAGCAAGCGATTCTGGATGGGGTGGTCAAGCGCCCAGTGAAAGGGATTGCACAAGTTCAAGAAGCCAGAAGTAATATCGCAAGTGTGCGTTATGAGGCATATTTAATTGCTGCGGTAGAGCGTTGGAAAGAGTATAAGGCGCAACTTTCGCCGCTGAATAAAAAGCCAATTCTTTTTATTATGATGAACGACACGCGCGAGGCTGATGACGTTGGCGATTGGCTACGCACAAAATATCCCGAAGAATTCAGTGGCGAAAAAACCTTAGTAATTCACACTGACAAAAGTGGCGAAGTCTCTAAAAAAGATTTGGAGCTGGCGCGCAAGGTTGCCCGTGAAGTTGACCACGAAAATAGCCCTGTCAATGCAATTGTTTCCGTTTTGATGTTGCGAGAAGGTTGGGATGTTCAGAGCGTAACGGTAGTTGTTGGCTTGCGTCCTTATACTGCCAAAGCGAATATCTTGCCTGAACAGACAATTGGCAGGGGCTTGCGTCTCATGTTTCGAAATCAACCTTACTACACGGAGCGGGTGGATATAATTGGCAATAAGGCTTTCATGAAGTTTGTAGAAGACCTTGAAAAATTAGAGGAAATAACGCTTGAAACCTTTCAAGTTGGCAAAGATAAACTTAGAATTCTTACGATTCAGCCTGTAGAGAGCAAAAAGGAGTTTGATATTAACATTCCTGAAATTTCGTCGTTCTTAAGTAGAAAGAAATCCTTATCCGCAGAAATTGCCGCCCTTGATGTGATGCAGTTTAATATCAATCCACTTCCTCTGAAAAGGAAGGATATTTCAGAGATAGAGACGTTCACATATGAAGGGCGAGACATCTTAACTGATGAAAAGCTCTTAGAGCGCGAATACAAAATACCCGAAGCACAAACTGCGGAAGAAGTTATCGGTTACTATGCGCGCAGGATTGCGCAAAATATCAAACTTCCTTCACAATTTGCGGCGCTGGTGCCAAAAATTCGTGAATTTTTTGAGAAGAAGGCGTTTGGCACGACTGTGGATTTATCTGACCCGCTTGTCATTCAAGCCATGAGTAGTAATGTTGCAAGTTATGTAGTAACGAAAGAGTTTGAGAAAGCGTTGAAAGCGATGATTGTAGAAGAAAAACAGCCTGTTTTGCTTTCTTTGGAGCGCTGGCTTTCTTCAACGCCGCCCTTCCCAACATCTAAGAAAGTCTTAGAGGCTAAAAAAACCATTTTTAACTACACGCCATGCGATAACGACTATGAGTACGACTTTGCGCAATTTCTTGATAAGTCGAGCGACATCAAAGCGTTTGCGAAATTGCCTGAACAATTTGGGTTTTCTATTCAATATACCGATGCATCAGTGAACATTCGCCACTACTTTCCTGACTTTGTGGCAGTGAGCCAAGACGGGGCTCATTGGATAATAGAGACGAAGGGGCGAGAAGATGTTGATGTCAAACTAAAAGATTCTGCCGCCCTGAATTGGTGCCGCACGGTTACTCACCTTACGGCAACAGAATGGAAATACTTGAAAGTCTTGCAAAGAGAGTTTGAAGATTTATCCCCTGAAAATTTTAGTGAACTTCTTACGGGAATTACACCCATTACATCTGTGTAGTGTATGATGCAAATCGTTTAAATAAACAGCGGCGCCATCACGAGTGTAATAGTAGAAAGCAGTTTAATAAGCACGTGGAGCGAAGGTCCTGCCGTGTCCTTGAATGGGTCACCGACGGTATCGCCCACGACAGCGGCTTTGTGTGCATCTGACTTTTTGCGATGCACCACGCCTTTTTCATCTTTGAAATTGCCTGATTCTACGAACTTTTTGGCGTTATCCCATGCGCCGCCCGTGTTGTTGAGGAAAAGCGCCATCAAAATTCCAGCAATGGTGCCGACCATCAAGAGTCCTGCCACGACTTCCGAACCTTTCGCCCCTTCGCCGCCATTGGCTGTGTGAATTAACTTAAACAGCACTCCGACGACAATCGGCATCAGCACCACCAGCGCTCCGGGCAAGACCATTTCACGCAGTGCCGCCTTCGTTACAATATCGACGCACGCCCCATAATCAGGCTTAAAATCTTGAGTAAATTCAATTTCGCCGTTGGCTAAGCGTTTGAGTGAAGCAAATTGCCGACGCACCTCGCCAATGACCGACTGCGCCGCTGACCCAACAGCCCGAATCGCAAATGAACTAAACAGGAAAACTAACATTGCACCCAACAGTCCGCCAATAAACACTTCTGGCTTCGATAGGTCAACTGACTCCAATGGCGAGCCGTAGTTGCGCAGTTCATCCAGATACGCACTGAACAGCAGAAATGCCGCTAATCCCGCCGAGCCCACCGCATAGCCTTTTGTCAGGGCTTTGGTAGTATTGCCCATGGCATCGAGCTTATCGGTCTTTTCGCGCACCGATTCAGGCTGTTCCGACATTTCCACAATGCCGCCTGCGTTGTCGGTAATTGGTCCGAAGTTATCCATTGCCAAGATGTAAGCCGCTGTGCCCAGCATACCAAGCGTGGCGACCGCTGTGCCAAACAAGCCTGCATCTTTGAGTCCTGAACCCTGTCCGAGAAAATATGCCGAGATAATTGCGGCAGAAATCGTGAGCACAGGCAATGCGGCACTTTCCATTCCAACGGCAATTCCACCAATGACATTCGTGGCTGGTCCTGTCAGTGAAGCTTTGGCAATCGAACGCACTGGGCGATATGCATACTCTGTGTAGTATTGCGTGAGATAGACGAAAATCAAGGCTGTCGCTAAGCCTACCACACCACACAAGAAGAAATTGAGCCAAAACGGACCTAAAAACCATTTGCATGCCACAAAGAAACCGACCGCTGTCAGTCCTGTGGAAACATAGTAGCCCCGATTGAGTGCATTCATTGGATTTTCATTGCCGTCGGTTTTTACAATGAGGACACCGACGAGCGAGGCTATCATACCGAATGCATTGACGATAAGCGGAAAGAGCAAGACGCCCAGAATGCCAATGCCTGCGCTTTCAAATGTGGCTTGATTTGTTACATAGAGCGCGGAGGCAATAATCATGGCGCCGATGTTTTCTGCCGCCATAGATTCAAAAATATCGGCACCGCGACCGGCGCAATCGCCTACATTATCGCCCACGAGGTCAGCAATGACGGCGGGGTTTCGCGGGTCATCTTCGGGAATGCCAGCTTCGACTTTGCCGACAAGGTCAGCGCCAACGTCAGCGGCTTTTGTGTAGATGCCGCCGCCAAGTTGCGCAAAAAGCGCCACAAACGATGCCCCAAAGCCAAAACCTGCAATCAGGAGGGGAATTTTCTCGACACTGGTTGCTCCAACTGCTTGGATAACGGTAAAGAGTCCTGCAATGCCCAAAATGCACAGCGTTACCACCAAAAATCCAGTAGCTGCGCCGCCGCGCAAAGCAATCACTAAGGCTTCGTTGAGTGAGCTTAGCGCACCTGCCGCCGTGCGAATGTTGGTGCGAATGGCTATCCACATGCCAATGTAGCCCGACACCACCGAACACGCCGCACCTAAAAGAAACGATAGCATAATCCAAAGCCCTAATTGGATGGGGTTCGTAACAGGGTCATGTTCATTTGTGGCACGGGCAAAGCCATACAGGATGAAAATCAGCGTAGCGGTAAGAATGGCTAAATAGAAAATCGTGCGATTCTGACGACTCAGGAAGGCTTCCGCACCTTCTCTGATGGCGTCAGAGACGCGCTGCATTTCGCTGGTGCCGCTGGATTTGGAGAGCACTTGGCGTGTGAGAAACAGGGCAAACAGAATGCCAATTGCACCTGCCCCGAAAATTAGTGCTAATTCCATGCTGCAAAAAAGATGTTTTGTTGTCTTGCGTTGAGCATTGCTTTGGCTGACTATAAGATAGTGCAAAGATAGCGTTTTTGCATATCTCTTGCTTTGCAGAATATTTCAAATCTGTATCTTTGCGAAAAAAAATTTTTTTACACTTTGCTTCAGAAGACACGCATAGATTTGCACGACGATTGTTTAGCCCCTAAGACCTCAAACGGTTCTTCGTCTGAATCTTCACCGATGCCGCTTTCAAGGGCATTGATTTCGATTGGGCGTTTGCGACGCAATGTGCGTGCCGTGCAGCGATTGGTTGGCACTTCGCGCATCATGGCAGTTGTGAAAGCAAATGGTTATGGGCATAGCGTCGATGGCATTGCCAAGCCGCTGGTAGAAGAAGGCGTGCGTGATTTTGGCGTTGCCAATATCCACGAAGCAATTCACTTGCGCAAAGTGCTGCGTGAGCGTGGCGTTCAGCAGCCTGTAAGCATTCTCGCTTTTGCTTCCGCTTTGCCAGAACACTTGCACTTTTACTTGCAATACGATATTGAGCTATCCATCAGCGATTTTGAGATATTTCGTCGAGCTGAACAATTGGCGGCAAACTTCGGCAAACCGCTCACGGTGCATCTGAAAATTGACACAGGCATGGGGCGCTTAGGCGTTCAGCCCGCCCAAGCTCTCGAACTTGCTGAAGCCATTTATCGCTCACCGCATCTCTTTCTTAAAGCTATCTACACACACTTTGCTTCCAGTGGCATAGACCGTGCATTTACGCAGGCACAATTGACGCTATATTTGAACCTTGTGCGAGAGTTTGAGCATCGAACTGGAGCAAAAGTCATCCGCCATGTTGCCAATAGTGGCGCCATTTTGACCGATGCTACAACTTACTTGGATATGGTGCGACCGGGCATCTTGCTCTATGGCTATGCCCCCAGCACAGCCTTTGAACACAACTTGCCCCTTGAACCTGTGATGCAACTGCAATCGCATGTTGTATTCACCAAATGGGTCGATGCTGGCACCACGATTAGTTATGGGCGTCAGTGGCAAGCACCGCGTCGCACACGCATTGCTACCGTTGCAATTGGATATGCCGATGGCTATCCACGCTTGCTGTCTAACAAAGCTCAAGTGGTTATCGGTGGCAAGTGCTTCCCACAGGTCGGCGCAGTTACGATGGATGCTCTGATGGTGGATTTGGGTGATGATACATCGGTTCAGGTTGGCGACTGCGTAACGCTCTTTGGCTGGGAGACAGGCTTTTCAGTCAATGCACTGGCTGAACGCATCGGCACAATTGGATATGAACTGCTGTGTGCGGTCTCGCCACGTGTGCAACGTATTTTTGTGGAATAATTTTCTTCCTAACCTTTCTGTGCTTCTGCTATGCGTTTGCGTGCGACTTTTATCTTGCTCTTGCCTTTGCTGTTGCTGGCTTCACACACGCCGACAACGCCACCTGCTACCGAACAGCCCGGCTATCAACTTATTCAGCCAGCTTTGCTGAGTGCACACTTGCGCTTTCTTTCCTGCGATGAACTCGAAGGGCGAGAGACAGCTAAGCGCGGACAAAAAATCGCCGCACGCTACATTGCGGCACAATTTGAGCGACTGGGCTTGAAACCACTCGGCGATAGCGGCACCTATTTTCAAAGGTTTTTCGTCAAAGAACGTCGGCTCGGTCCCAATAACGAGCTGGTGGTCAAAGTAGGCAACCTCACCACACGGTTCAACCGCTTGTTTGAAGATTTTGCATTTGCCGTGCGTGGCGCACAAGCCACCAAACTTAGTGGCAATGTGGTCTTTTGCGGCTACGGCATCCGCGACAAAACCCTTTCATACTCGGATTACGATGGCATAGCCGCACAAGGCAAAATTGTGCTTCTGCTGTCTGGGATACCTAAAACTGCACGCCAAAGCGAGTCTCTCGAGCGCTGGAACGATACCTACACCAAATACCTTGCCGCCCTTGAAGCAAAACCATTAGCCGTGTTCATGGTCGTCGGACACAGCGCAACGCCCAGCCTAAAAGAGCAGTTTGACTCTCGCAAAGACCAGCTGGCAATGAGCACCATGTCGCTCGTTGACCCTGCTCGAACGGCACTACCAGAATCGCGCTCGACCAACCCACCATTTGTGCTCATTTCAACAGAAGTTGCTAATGCAATGCTTGCACCGTATCAAAAAACGGTCAGTGAGCTTGCTGCAGCATTAGAGGAGCGAAAACCGCAGTCTTTTGAGCTCAAACAAGTTACAGCCAGTCTAACGATTGATATTGTCGAGGAAGTTCTTCCAACTGAAAATGTCTGTGCCATGCTTGAAGGTAGCGATTCTACGCTCAAGCATGAAGCAGTGGTGTATTCTGCTCATTACGACCATGTTGGCGTAGGTATTAGTGGCAGAGTGTTCAATGGAGCGGATGATGATGGCTCGGGCACTGCGGCGGTGCTGGCTTTGGCAGAAGCCTTCGCTAAAAATGGCACGCGTCCGCTTCGTTCCATGATTTTTTTGACCGTTACAGGTGAGGAAAAAGGATTGCTGGGCTCAAAGTTCTATACCGATTTTCCCAAGTTCCCACTAAAGCAAACGATAGCCAATCTCAACATCGATATGATTGGTCGCATCGATGAAAAGTATGAAAAGCTCGGCAATCCTAACTACATCTACGTTATTGGCTCGGATAAAATTTCAAAAGACCTCGATGCCGTGTTGCAAGAGCAGAACCGCGCCAGTGTCAATCTCACATTAGACTATCGCTACAATGACGACAACGACCCTAACCGCTTCTACTACCGCAGCGACCATTACAATTTTGCTAAGAACGGCATTCCCGTGATTTTCTTCTTCAACGGCACGCATGCAGATTACCATGAGCCAACTGACGACTTTGAGAAGATTCATCTGGAGAAGATGAGCAAAGTTGTTCGGTTGATTTTTGCAGTAGGTTGGGAACTTGGTCATCGTCGGGCGCCGCTTCGCCGTTCGTAGAACAAAGATGCATGCCATGAAAGCAAGGCAGGTGTGGGGGATAAGGATTTTAGCTGCCGATGTATTCCTTGAGCACGTTGCTGTATGGAGAATGCCGCAGGCGGCGAATAGCTTTTTCCTTGATTTGTCGGACGCGCTCACGTGTCAGTTTGAACTTTTCGCCAATTTCCTCGAGCGTAAGCGGATTTTCCATGCCGATACCGAAGTAAGAGCGAATTACATCGGCTTCGCGCGGGGTCAGTGCTGAAAGTGAACGCTCGACTTCAATGCAGAGCGATTCGCGCATCAGACCATGGTCGGGACGGTGTGAGTCGTTTTGCAAAACATCAAGCAGTCGGTTATCATCGCCCTGTGCAAAGGGAGCATCGACTGAGACATGCCGCCCAGCAATCTTGAGTGTGTCAGTAATTTCGCCAGCGTTCATGTCCAAGACTTGTGCCAGTTCTTCAGTGCTGGGGTCGCGCTCGTATTCTTGCTCTAACTGACTGAATGCCTTGCCAATTTTGTTGAGTGTGCCGACGCGGTTGAGTGGTAGGCGCACAATGCGCGACTGTTCAGCCAAGGCTTGCAGAATGGACTGGCGAATCCACCACACTGCGTAGGAGATAAACTTAAAACCACGTGTTTCATCGAAGCGCTTTGCCGCCTTAATTAAGCCCAAGTTTCCTTCATTGATAAGGTCGCCAAGCGATAGCCCTTGATTTTGATACTGCTTTGCCACCGAGACAACAAAGCGCAAGTTTGCTTTGATGAGCTTTTCTAAGGCACGCTGCGCTTCCTTGTACTCCTTCGAATCCACTGGCTTGCCTTCTCCGCGCTTGATTTTGCGCGTCAGCTCAATTTCCTCTTGAGCCGTTAAGAGCTCAAACTTTCCGATTTCTTGCAAATATCGATCTAGCGAGGCACTCTCACGATTCGTGATTTGTCGGCTAATTTTGAGTTGTCGCATTGTTCGTACAAGGTTTGATTACTACTATGCTCGTGCTTGATTAAGTATGACTGCTTGTGTGTTGCAAAATAGGGTTTATGCCAGAACTTGCTCTAACGCAAAAGCACTGGCTATTGTTGCTTTGATGCACCTTCGGAACGTCGAATGTTAACGCTTATGATGCACTTTTAATTCCATGTTTAGAAAATTTTCACCACATTGCCGCCAGAGAGCTTGGCATGTTCCAAAGCCTTCTGGGCACTGTCAACCAAAGTTTCAATATCAGGTTGAGACTCACGAAGGCGGGCAATCCCGATACTCACAGTTGCAATAATGTTCTTGTACTTGTCTTCGGTTTCGAAGGCGAAATTTAAGATTTGTTCGCGAATTTTTTCAGCCCAAAATCGCGCATGGGTTTCGCTAATGCCAGTCAAACAAATGGCGTAGCTGAAGTCGCCGAAGCGAGCAACAAGGTCATAACTGCGAGTGTTTGCCATAATGAGGCTGGCAGCTTGGCGCATCATCATGCTTAGTGCCGTGGCACTGTAGCGTTTTTTGAGCATATCTTGTGCATCGAACTCGACTAAAATCAGGACCAACTCTTGCTGATGACGCAAGCAGCGATTAATCTCAGCGCTAAGTCGGGCATAGAAGGTGCGTAGCGACAGCGTACCGGTCTCTTCATCAATTGGGGTCATGGTGCGGCGCTGGTCGTCGAGCAGCAGTCGGTGTAGCGCCAGTGCAAGCGTCTCGACAAAAAAGCGTGCCTTCTTGAAAATCTCCGTGTTGAAGTAGCGCGGTTGTCCATGCTCCAAGGTCAGAACGCCTGCCGTCAGTTCGCCCAAACGAATCGGCAAAATCAACATCGAACCTTGCTTGGGCAAGGAAGGTGGTGCGCCTTCCACAGATGCCGTAGTGCTCGGCTGCGCCGCTTCGCCAACATAAAAGCGCGGCACCTCTCCAAGCTGCGACAAATCATCAATCGCGCCGTAACTGCCATTCGTTACAGCATGTCCAACCGCCGAACGCTCCAAGTCAATGATGCATCCTTCAGCAATGTAGTGGCTTTTGCTGATAGACTTTCTTACCACCAACTCTGCCTTGCGATTTAGCAAAGCCAGTACCAAGTGGTCAAACTCTATTGCTTGTGTAATGCTCTCACAGAAATGATTCAGAATGACATTGAGGTCTAGCGTCCGATACAAATGATGTGTCAATTGCTGGGCAGACTCTGCAAAACGTAGAGTATCGATGTAGCTGGATTTCAGGTCATACTTCTCGATAAAGGCAGAGCAAAGTTTGCCGAAGCGGCTAAGCAAATGTACATCGTCGTGCCCGAAGGCGCCTTTTGCTAAGCTATCGGCAAATAGCACGGCTAAGATATCGTCGTGGTAAAAGACTGGCACGCCCATAAATGCTTTGATGCCGTTGGGCGCATTGTAGTAAGTAATGAGCGTTGGTTCATCACTAGCACTGATTTCAGTGTAGAGTTGTGCCTTTTTTGCAATGACAATCTGTGTAACCGCATCGCTCTGAAACGGTAGCGACTTTTCTGAGGTAAAATCTTGCGCATCGGTCTGTACCGCCGAGACAATCAACCTTTTTTTGGCACGATTGACCCAACAGAAAGCTACAGTGCGCGCTTGAATCGTTTCTTTGACGATTGCTAAAATCTCACTCAGTGCCGCACCTATCTCTTCATTGAGTGAGCCAGTGCTTCCAGCTACACTCGTCGGCAACGGGTCTGGAAAACTTTCAAGCTCGACCTTGACTGTCTTTGCCGCCTCAGGCTTATACTTGCGAACATTGATGACCCCTTCGCTTTCGTTGAGGGCGGATTGGAAAATTTCTCGTGAGCTCAATGTTCCAACACCGATTTGAAAAACTTTAAGTGTAGAAAAATAAACCTACAAAAATAGACCAAAATGCGCTTTCAGCAAGCTCTGATAAAGCCGATTTGGACGGCGGTTTTTTCTTTAAAACCCAGTATAGATGTGCTAAATTTGAAGCGGTTAGCAACACTTGTCAGTGTCTTAGTTAGTCTTAACACTGGGTTTGTAGTACATTTTCACTAACTAAATCGCACAAAGGAGAAATAACTATGGCTGTAAACGCAACAGGAGCAGACGCTATTCGCGTATTGCCGACAGCGTTTGTCTACCACTTTACCTTGCCGCATACCATTGAGTTCCTGCCCGAGGTCAGTGAGTCTCTTGGCATGAAGGTCGAGATTAAAGACACTGGCAGAAACGCCTTCGAGATGTTTGGCGACTACATTAGCGGAAAGCTAAAGTATGAACACATTGACGACCCTGCCCAACGTCGCATGAATGACTGGCTGACGGCATGGATTGTGTTGAGCACCAGCTGGCCTTACATCCCAATTTTAGGTATCTACAGGGGCTTTAAGATTGGGGCAGACTTGGTCAAGAGCGGTGATGAATCGCAACGGTGGGTTGCTGGCATCCTTTCACTGATTCTGACCGCACCTTTGAACGTGCTTATGGGTATGTATGAGGCAGCAAACTTTACTTCCGCTCGCATTCGTGAAAAAGGCATCGATAAAGCTTTCCTGTCTGCAATGGACCAAATACCCGAAGTGCTCGGTGCAGGTTTTGATAAATCCGAAAAAGAATATAAGCCTGATGCTTTCATTGACGGCGCTACCAAAGCCATTACCAACATCATCATGGCGCCATTTTTGCCACTGATGGGCACCTACCGTGTAACAGCACTTATTAGCGACCTGACGCACAAGGATCGTCTGACACAGTTTATTGCCATGGTAATCGGTGCGCCGATTTTGGCAACTATCACATTGCCATACTTTGCTATTGTGCAATCTGGGGATGTTGCTCGAACTATTGTCGATAAGTCAGGCATAGCTGGCTGGATTGCCAAGAGTTTGAGCAGCGCTTCAGAAGCTGTAAAGTCAAAATAAAATTATTGGCTCCACACTGGAGCCCACATCGAGCAAGCAGATGCCCACTTTGCGCTATGCTTGCCCAAAAGCCCTGTAACACAGGGCTTTTTTATTGACTCCGCACACACTTGCGATAAGCATGGGCACCTGCCAGGTCACTCAAAGTTTTAGGGACTATCTGCACGCTCTAACTTGGCATGATGTTCTGATTGGTGCGTTTTGGTTGCGTCGTGGCGCAATTTGGCGCGCAGTTCAGCCAGCTGTGCCAGCATCAGCTCGGTGTGTCGCAGATGATTTGTCAGCTGTTCTTCCATGGCACGCAAGTCCTCATCGGTGCCTTGCGTGTGGGTCTCGACACGCTTTTTTAGTTCCACAGCGGCGCGTGCTTCTCGTAGCTCGGCAAGCTCACTGGTGATAATGCCAATGAACAGGTTGAGAAATATCATGGCGCCAAAGAAAATGAAGGTTACAAAGTAAAGGGCGACGCCAACGGGATGGTGATGCTTCATCAAATCTTTCATCAATGCCGCCCAATCATCGAAGGTGACGACGCGAAAGAGTGTGAGCAAGGCACTGGGTAGCGATTCAAATTCTTCGCAATCGGTGCGAAAGAAATCCGTGCCCAGCACGGCATAAATGTAAAAGTAAAGCACCAGCAACAAAAACACATAAAACAAACTTGGCAAGCTATTGAAGAGCGCATTGATGATGATTTGTAGCTCTTGCAGTTGTTCAGCAAGTTTGAGCACACGCAGAACACGCGCCAAGCGGAGCACAGCAAAAAAGTGCGTATGCATGGCTTCTTGTGGGACAACATACGGCAGTGCGCATGCTATCACGATGACCGTGTCGAAGATGTTCCAACCGTCTCTAAAAAATTTGAGCGGCGTTCTGCCATGACTACCAATTCCCAATATCAGCTCTACGACAAAGGCAACCAGAACAATTTATCAATAGTGTGCAGCCATGCGCCGTATTGTGCTTCAATCGTTGGTGAGGTTTCTAAGCCTACAATCAAGCCGGCGACGACAATTACGCCGAGCATGAAGCGCTCAAAAATCGGTGAGTGATAGATGCGGTAGCAAAAATTATGCTCTTCTATACCGTTCGTTGATAGCTTCTCCATAGTCTTTGCGTGTGATAGATTTCGGCAAATCTAAGCCAATGTGCTGGCGGCAAATGTGCACAACTGCACAGTTTATGGGAACTGCATTTACCTTAGCCTAAAATGGTGCGGAAGAGTAAAAACAGACCGCCTGAAAGTAACATGGAAACGGGTAATGTCAAAAGCCAAGCCAGTGCAATTTTTTTGACCACATCGGCTTGAATACCGGATTTTTGTGCAACCATGGTGCCAGCTACACCCGATGAGAGCACGTGCGTAGTGCTTACTGGCAGTCCCAGAAATGATGAGAGTCCAATGGTGCTCATAGCAACCATTTCAGCGGCGGCGCCTTGTGAGTAGGTGAGATGCGATTTGCCGATTTTTTCGCCTACAGTGACCACGATGCGTTTCCAGCCAATCATGGTGCCAATGCCCAGCGAAAGTGCAATCGCCACAATTACCCAAGTTGGCGCATATTCGGTGATGTTTCGTAGCACTTTGAGCTTTGCCTTGATACTTGCCATCACGTCTTCAGGCAAGCTCAGTTGCTTGTTCTTCTCGAGCTGACTAAACGCATTCGTTACAAGCAGGATATTTTTGCGAATCTCAAAACGCTCTTGCTTCGGGATTTGCTCTACGGAAGATTTGCCCGCCAATTTAACTTGGATGGCATGCAAATTTTCTTTCAGTGTGGCATAGAGTGACTGAGCCTCATTGTTCGTCATGGCAGCAGGCACTACAAGCTGCGCAGTGGTCGCTCGCTGCACCCATGCTTCCAGTTCTTGCGATACGGCGTAGGCTTCAGCCAGCTGCGCTTTGCTGTAATCCATGTTGAGCGCATAGCTTGCAGGCAATATACCGATGAGAATGAGCATCACCAGCCCGACGCCCTTCTGTCCATCATTGGAGCCATGTGCAAAACTTACGCCCGTACATGTAAAGATGAGAATGGCGCGAATCCACCATGGTGGCGGCGTATCGCCCTCCGGTTCGCGATGCAGATTAGGATTCGGAGCTAACTTCTTGAGCACTAAGAGCAAGACTGCCGCCAGCGTAAAGCCGGTCAGCGGCGAAATCAGTAGCGATAAGCCAATCTCTCCTGCTTTTGACCAATTGACTCCACTGCCAAATACATGACCGGGCAACATAGAGTTCGCCAACCCTACGCCCAGAATTGCCCCAATCAAGGTGTGCGAACTTGAAGCGGGAATGCCAAAATACCACGTGCCCACATTCCAAATAACCGCTGCAATTAGCAACGCTAAGACCATCGCCATGCCTACCCCTGCCCCACTGGAGACAAGTAGCTCGACTGGCAAGAGATTGACAATTCCAATCGCCACCGCAATTCCACCCAAGAAAACACTGCAGAAATTGCAAATGCCCGACCACACCACCGACGGCACCGGCTTGAGCGATTTGGTGTAAATCACCGTTGCCACCGCATTGGCAGTGTCGTGAAACCCATTGACGAACTCAAAGCCACACGCAATTGCGAGCGAAAGAAAAAGTAGCACAATTAGCCCCACTGGAAGTGAGCCATCGAAGATTTCAGCCATAGAAGTTGCAAGTTTTGGATGTCAATTCGTTTGAGAAGTCTTGGGATAAGAGTCATACCAAAAAAACCTGACTACGATTGTTCTCGTGCTCATTTCGAGCATTTCCTTTTGCGCCATCCTGAGCGCCTCTCTGATGTCATTCCGAACGCAGCGAGGAATCTACCGCATGGATGCCTCACTTCGCTTATGTGCCGTTCAGCATGACGCTGATGTCATCCCGAACGCAACGAGGAATCCAGTGCATGGATGCTTCACTTCGCTCAGCATGACAAAAACAGGGAACTTGCACGCCGTTCAGCACGATAAGACCAACCGCATCATTCCAAGCGCCTCTCTGATGTTATTCCGAACGTCAGCGAGGAATCCACCGCATGGATGCTTTGCTCGGCATGACAAACCGCGTGATACTCTATTTTTTGGTATGAGTCTTGTAAGTTTTGCGTTTTTTCGGAATTTCTGCAAGGCACTACACAAATTTAACAGAAAGGTAACCTTCACGCTTTTGCCAGACTTTTTACGGCATTGCATGGAGTTTGCGGATGAGCCATTCAGTGGCAAGCAGCACGATAATCAGAGCGAGTGTTGGCGCCAGATTAGCTAATTCCATGCTGTGTTGCACTTGGGTTTCAATCGGTTGGAATGCGGCATCGCGTTTGAGGTCGGTTAGCAGGGATTCAAAGTTGTCTATCAGGTAGAATTTTCCGCCGCTCTGCACTGCAATACTGCGCAGGCTTGCCGCATCAGCATTCAAGGCTTTGAATTCCAATCCGGTTTGAGCCACTGAAAAGCTGCCGCTGGCAACGCCTAAGCTGTTTTCGCCTTCGCGTGCTTCAGCCGAGAACGTGTAGTCGCCTGCGGGTAATCGGTCGAAAGCAGTGCCATAGACGCCTGCCTCACTGCTGGGTTCAAAGACGGTGGAGTAAGTTTCTTGGGTTTTTGTGTTCTGCACCTTAAGTGAAATGGTGGCTGACGAGATAGGTTGCAAGGCTTCGTCCTGCAAAGTTGCCGAAAAAAGGATGCGTTCAGATTCGTCGAAAATTTTTGCGGCAGGTTCAACTCGGAAGCGGCGCAAATCTTCTTTGGTGGTCAGCCACTCAATTGTGCCCAGCAAGGTTTGGCGATAGAGCTCACGCACATCGTTATCGGGCGACAGCCATAACTTCCAAAGCTGAACGGCAGTAATTGTTGCCGTTTTGCGGTCTGCAGATTTGCTAACGGCAAAGAGCACTTTATCAGTAACTCGTGTCTGGATGCCCAGCGTCCATAGCGTGGTGCTGTTCGGCTTTGGTTGAAAGTTGAAGTCAAGGTAGCTGACGGGCGGTGCCAAACGAATGGCATTTTCCCACGAAGCTGCCAGCGGTCGGAAAATGGAAAATTGTGCGGCTTGCGGCGTCGGCTTTATGGAAGCCAGATTATCCAACACATCGCCTGCGGTTCTGCCAATTTTGACTGCCAAAAACGGCTCGAGCATTTTGAGCCGTGCTGGTGCGCTCTGAAATGTCATGAGCGAGAGCACAGGCAATTTTGTGTCTTCCAGAAAGCTCTTTACGCGTGCCACGATAGCTTCGCTGATGATGGTGTTTGGAAATCCGATGAGCACTACGGCGTCGGCGTCCTTGTGTTGTTCCAAGTTAAGTGCGCCTTCAATAAAGTCGCTGCTGCTGCGCTGTGAAAAGAAAATGGCTTCTACGCTTGTGCTTGTTGCCAGTGCATTTCGCACTGCTGAAATCTCAGGGTCGGGCAGACCAGCAATCACCAAAATTTTTTTCTTTTGCTTTTGCACTTTGATAAAAAAGCTTTGCGAATTGTTGCGCGCCGAAAATTCTCCTTCCAGCGGCGAAAGCGAGAGTTGAAACCGAGTCTCTCCCACCTGCTTTGGCACAAGCTCAAATGCCAGCATTTGTTCTGGTGCGGTCAGCGTGAGCGTTTTGCGTTCTAAAATTTCCTTTTCACTGCGCAGGGTGGCAGTCAGCGTGGCGCCACGAAAGCCTTCTTGCGTGATGAGCGCTGAAATTGGGGTTTTGGTTCCGACGACGGTCATTTCGGGGGCAATGACGCGCCGCAGGACAATATCGCGCTTAATGCTGGTATCGCCTACAAGGGCAGTGTAAATCGGCAACGGTGCTCGTTCTGCCGCATAACTTGGGGTCTCGCCCGCATTGAACTGTCCATCAGAAATGATGATCGCGGCACTAAGTTTCTCTATGGATTTTAGGCGTGAAATTTCTTCGACAGCTTTGGAAAGATTGGTCTGTTTTTCAGCAAACGACAGTGAATCAGGGGAGATGAATTTGAAGCCAGCACCAAAACCATAGAACTTGATATTGCCTAAAGCTTTGAGCTTGCTCTCATATTGGCGAAGCGTCATTTGAACGAGGCTATCACGTCGGATATTACCATCTTGAATGGTCATGCTTTCCGAATTATCGACCACGATGGCTAAAGTTGGCGGCTGAATGCGAACTTCTGTGCGAGTCAAGGCAGGTTCAGTGAGCAAGGATAGCACCAACAAGATGCTTACTGCACGCAATGCAGTCAGCACCATCTTTAGCGTTGGTGAAATGTTAGCCGTGCGGTAGGTAAAAACTGCTAAGGCGATTGAGAGGAAAAGAAAGAGCAGGAAAAGCCAAAAGTTTGTTACGCTCAACGAAAGCCCCATCGATATTTTGGGTTGTGTTTGCTTGCAGCATTGTAGTGGCTGTTGTGCTACGGCAAGTTAATGTCTGCCATGCTTTAAGGCAAAGCGGCGCGTGTGGTTTTTGGCACAAACGAGCCCAGCTCAGGCACGGCAAAAATGGTTGCTACCACCAAGACCTGAATTACAATAAATGGAATAACACCTTTGTAGATGTCTGTGGTCTGTATTTCTGGCGGCGTAACACCCTTGAGATAGAACAGGGTAAAGCCAAATGGCGGCGTCAGAAACGAGGTTTGCAGCATCACCGTCATAAGAATTGCCACCCATATCAAGTTCATCTCATACTTTACTAGCAAGGGCGTGATGACTGGAACGAAAATGAAAATGATTTCAATGAAATCAATAAAGCAACCAGCGATAAAAATTCCAGCCAAGACAAAAGCCAGAAAGAGCGTTGGACTGAGGTTAGCATGTTCAATCAGATTCACCATGACGGCATCGCCACCAATTCCTCTGAAGACTAAGCCGAAGGCAGTTGCCCCAACCAAGATGATGAACACCATAGAAGTTAAAAATGTCGTCTGCTTGCAGGTATCCAGCACCACGTCCCAAGTGAGTTTTCCTTCGAGTGCGGTGAGCAGCATAGCGGCGGCGGCACCGACAGCGGCAGCTTCAGTTGGCGTTGCAATGCCCGCATAGATGGACCCCAAGACCGCCAGCACCAAAAAAAATGGTAAGACAACTGCACGAAATAGCCGTTGCAACAAGCCTTTGCGCCAAAAGGCATCGAGCTCTTCAGGCGCAATTGGTGGCGCCTCTTTTGGATTGAGTAGCACTACAATGAGCACATAGAGCATATAGCCCAGCACCAGAATAGCACTTGGAATCAAGGCGGCGGCAAAGAGGTCTCCGACCGAGACATTCATCACGCTACCTAGTAGCACCATAACCACACTTGGCGGAATGAGCTGTCCCAGCGTCCCTGCCGCAGCAATTGTGCCCGTTGCTAAACTCTTGCTAAATCCTCGCCGTAGCATGGTTGGCAGGCTTAGCAAGCCCATCGTAGTTACGGTGGCACCGACTACGCCCGTTGTAGCGCCTAACATTGCGCCAACAATAATCACCGAGAGCGCCAGTCCGCCGCTCAATCGCCCCAGTAGCAGTGCCATCGTATTGAGCAAGCGTTCTGCAATGCCTGACTTTTCGAGCATCACGCCCATGAAGACAAACAGCGGCACAGCAATGAGCACATAGTTATTCATGATACCATAAATGCGCAGGGGTAAAAGATTGAAGAAATCAAAGCCAAATGCCACTAAGCCAAACACAATAGATAAGCCGCCCAGTGTAAAAGCCACAGGAAACCCCATCAGCAACAGAGCAAACAGGAGCAGGAAAAATAGAAGGGTGAGTGCTTCGCTTGACATTATTTTTCGTGTTCTTTTTTTGCCAACAACATGAGCTTTTCTATAAGCAACGCAATGCCTTGTAAGAGCAAAAGTCCAGCACCAATGACTATCATGGATTTAATGACCCAGCGGTAGGGCAGACCGCCTGCATCAGGTGAGCCTTCGCCGGAGACAAAGGCATTCAGTGTGTAAGGAATGGCGGTTGCCAGTATCACGATGCAAAACGGTAGGAGAAAGACCACTGTGCCAATGACATCAGCCAGAGCTCTGCCGCGCTTTGAGAATCGCACATACAAAATATCGACTCGCACATGCCGGTCGTGAAGGAGCGTCCATCCTGCCGCCAGCAAGAACACCATTGAGAAGAGATGCCACTCCATCTCATAGAAAAATGCACTGGTTTTTTTGAGTGCGTATCGGACCACGACATCAAAACAAACCAGTGCAATCATCAGCAAGTTTAGCAGTGCGGCAAACTTTCCTACCACTTCATTGAGTCGGCTCACTAAGCGAATGTATGTTTGCATACCTACCAAAAACAGATTGTCATCTTGGCTCGAGCACCTTGCGCAAAGCGGTTGTGCCACAAGCGTGCTTGTTTATTGCACTTGTAGATATGGACGGATGGCATCTTCAGATTTCTTGTTCCACTCTATGATATTTTTCTTAAATGCCATCATGCTCTCATAGACACGCTTTGCCAGTGGGTCCTTTGCGGTCTCTTCTTCTGCCACTTCTTTAGCCAAGCGCTGTAGTTCCAGCAGCACTTCTCTTGGCAGTTCGCGCACTTGTACTTTTTCTTCGTTGATGAGCTTTTGCAAGTAGAGATTGTTCTTTGCCTCAAATTCTGAGAGTATCATAATGTTTATGTGTGCTGCCGCATCGCTGATAATTTGCTTTAGGTCACTGGGCAAGGCATCATAGGCTTTTTTATTGACAATCAGCTCAAAAGCGGTACCCGGTTCATGCCAGCCGGGGTAGTAGTAAAACTTTGCAGCTTTGTGCAATCCGAGCTTGTAGTCATGGTATGGTCCAATCCATTCTGCCGCATCAATTACTCCTCGCTCTAAGCTAGTGTAGATTTCGTTTGCTGCCAATGTTACGGCTGACCCTCCTGCTTTGGTAATCACTTTACCGCCCCAGCCCGGAATGCGCATCTTGAGCCCTTTCAAGTCCGCCACCGACTTGATTTCCTTATTGAACCAGCCTGCCATCTGCACGCCTGTATTGCCACAGAGAAACGGCACTACACCTTGTGGTGCATAGGCTTCTTCCCAGAGCTCTTTTCCTCCACCTGAATAATACCAAGCATTAAACTGCTGCGCATTCATGCCGAAGGGAATCGAGGCAAAGAGTGGCGCAGCTGGTATCTTGCCCACCCAATAGTAGGCTGCACTATGCCCCATTTCCGCCGTGCCTTGACTGACCGCGTTGAAAACTTCTAACCCTGGTACTAATTCCCCTGCGCCATAGACTTGAATTTTTAACCTGCCATTCGAGGCACTATCGACATACTGCGCAAAACGCTCGACGCCTTCTCCAATGACTGGGAATTTAGGAGCCCATGATGTTACAAGTTTCCAGCGAAAGGTTTGCGTTGCCGCTTTCTGTCCCTCACCTTTTTGGGTATTACCGCCGCACGAAGCAAGCAGTAGCATGCATAGCAAGCCAAGCAAAAAGTTGCGTGTCATCGTAATAATTTTTTGGAGTTGTTTAGTTGTTTTGTTGATTACAGCGATGGCGCAAAGTTAATAAAGTCTCTCTGAAAATATCACGCAGTGGCTGTTATTGATAGCGTAAGGCTTCCACGGGGTCAATGCGCATGGCGCGATAGGCAGGGTAGAGTCCTGCTATCAAACTGATGACCATTGAAAAGATGACGGCGCTTAGCATCAGCCATAGCGGGAAATGGAAGAACTCGATTCTTGTGCCCGTCTGCGAGGCAATGTAAAGATTGACCAGCAGGTTGATTGCCGCTGTGGCAAGCTTGCCAAGCACAATACCGATAATACCACCGATGAATCCAATCACGACACTTTCGACGAAGAAAATTTTGCGTATCTCATGGTCAGCTGCACCTACAGCTTTCATGATGCCAATTTCACGGTAACGCTCTACAATAGACATTACCATAGTGTTGGTAATACCTAATGTTGCTACCACAAGTGCTACCGTGCCAATAACCGCTAATGCAAATTCAAAGACAATGAAGAGTTTTTTGAATTCTTCAAATTGGTCTGTAAAGCTTGTTGCATTTAGTCCAAGTGCCTCTGCCACCGCTTTGAGCCGTTCGCATTCCTTCTGATTTGATGCCCTCACAATGATAGCTTGGTAGCCTGCGCTTTGCTCATTGTTACGCAATAGCTCTATCGTAGAAAGAAAATTTAGGCGACTAATTTTCTCGGATGTTGCAATTGGTATGATTAACCTAAATCCACTGGAGAGTTTTTGAATATCGCTGCTCAATACCCCAACGATGCGAAAGTCGTAACTGTTTTCAGTCACAGGAAGCCCTACTGCTAATTGGATAGGGTTAAGTGCCAGTTGCATCACTTTCTGCGCATCCAGTGATACTGTGGTTAGCTTGATGTGCTTGCCAAGTGCTTCTTCTGGTGAGCGAATGCCAATGCGTGTCAGCAAAATTTCAGAGACGACTACATCATGACTGCTATCGCTATCAAAGAACTTGCCTACTCGAATTTCCCGATAGCCCGCTACACCTGCCATCGCTGCAGGTAGAGCCTCTGTCATGACAATAGTTTCCATAGTGTCGAAAGTTACTCGGCTTGGGAAAATAATTTCTGGATAGACAAGTGCATTGGGAACAGTGCTGTGGACTGCTTCTTTAACTTTGCGTAGTACAGAGTCTGTTAAGATAATCGGGTTTTTTTTGTCAAGCTGAGCTATGTTTTTGACTGTGCGTTTAGAAAGCGAAAAAATCGTTGAAAGATCGACGCGTGTGGGCGTAATACGCACGGTGTTGAAAAGCTCCAAGTCGCTGAACTCATCGGAGAAGGTCTTTTGCAGCCCGCTGCCGAAACTGACCATAGCTATCAGTGCTGCCACGCCAATTGATACACCTAGAATGGTCAGGAGTGAGCGCAATTTTCCGCGCCACAAGTTACTCAAGGCAAACTTGATTAAGTCTCTCAAAATCATAATGGCAGATTGGTTAGGGCAGGTTTGTGGGTTTCGTCACTTATAATTTCGCCATCCTTTAGCGTGATGATACGTGTGGAGAGTTGTTCGGCAAGCATGAGGTCGTGTGTAATCATCAATACCGTTTTACCTTGCTTGTGAATGTGATGGAGTAGGTGCACAATTTCTTCAGAGGTACGTGAGTCTAAGTTGCCAGTTGGTTCATCTGCAAGCAAAAAGTGTGGATTGTTGACCAAGGCACGAGCAATTGCCACGCGCTGCTGCTCACCGCCTGAGAGTTCCACAGGGCGATGATTGTAGCGATGCGCCAAGCCGACACTTGCCAGCAATTCTTTGGCACGCGCTTGCCGCTCCGATTCAGACCTGCCAGCAAAGAGCATCGGCATGGCGACATTTTCCCACGCGCTCATTGAAGGAATTAGGTGAAATGCCTGAAAAATCATGCCAACCGTGTTGCGCCGATAGTGCGCCAGCTCATTACGGCTCATTTGCGAGATGACCTTGCCTACTACAATGATTTCACCAGAGGTCGGGCGGTCCATCCCTCCAATAAGATTCAGCAGCGTAGTTTTGCCACTTCCTGATTTGCCAACAATTGCGACAAACTCTCCTTCCAGCACCGAAAAACTTATATCTTTCAGCGCAACCACTGGTAGCATACCCATGTTGTAGATACGACTTACCGACCTAAGCTCAATGAGTGGCTTTTTAGAACTTGACACTGGTAACTTTTGTCAGCAGTTTGTTTTCACTTCTGATATGCCTAATTGCGGCTAGCTGTTCCTTGAACATTTCCTTAGTAGCGTTTGTTCCGTAAAAAAAACCTTGAGGTAGCTTGGAGCTATGACCAGAGAACTTATTACTGCTATTAACGCAGTTAAGGCTGCTGGGAAACTTGCCCGAAGAAACTTTGGACAGCTTTCTACGGCACATATTAGTCTCAAAGACCGTAACGACTTTGTCACTAGAGTCGATCGCGAGTCTGAAGCCATTGCCGTAGAAACTATCCGTAAGCGCTTTCCTTATGATGAGATTTTGGGTGAGGAAGGTACTTTGGAGAAGGGCTCTTCTGGGCGGCGCTGGATTATTGACCCGCTCGACGGTACGCTCAACTTCATTCACTCACTGGCTATTTTCTGCATCAGCGTCGGCTTAATGGATGAAAAGGGCGATTTACTCGTCGGCGCCATCTACCAACCTATGACCAAAGAACTTTTCACAGCCGAGCGTGGGCGCGGCGCCTACCTCAACAACCGACGCATCCGAGTGACACGCAACTTTCGTAGCGAACGCTTGCTGCTTGCTACTGGATTTCCATACAAAGTCTATGAGCATCTGGATAAGTATCTTGCCTTATTCAAGGATATTTTGGTCAGTACAGCAGGCATTCGTCGCCCCGGCTCTGCGGCTATTGACCTTGCTTACACGGCTTGCGGTCGCTTTGATGGATTTTGGGAGTATGGTCTTAACGCATGGGATATTGCCGCTGGCGCTCTCATCGTCAAAGAAGCAGGTGGAATTGTAACCGACTTCAAAGGCAATAATGACTACCTCAAATCAGGTCATATTATTGCGACCAATGGCAAAATTCATGGGTGGCTGCTCGGCAAAGTACAGACCTATTTTGGTACAGATTTCGAGTAACGCTCTTTGTCTCTGGATTTGCCTTAGATATGCAGCACCGCCCGACCTGCTTTCTTGGCACTGCACTTCTGACTCAACTTTCTTGGACCACCGACAGTTACCCATTTTGGAATTTAACAGGCGTTTTTGTATGATTTCCTCCATGCAATTTCTTTGCTCTGTGTATGCGCGTTCAGCTTATTCATAGGGTTGTTGCTATCCTACTAGTGTTAGCCTTGCTGCTTTCTCACGCACGGGTATGCTCCGACGAAAATTCATGCGGTCTTTGCAAATGCTGCAATGCAAAATCATGCATGCTTTCTTTTTCGGCTCCACCGTGCTGTGCGTCTTGCGAGGCAGCATCATCCGAAGCAACACTCAACGAGGCTCTTCCGCTTTTGGAGCAGGTCCACCAAGCCTTACGTGCGCATGCGCAGTGTTTCGTGACACTTGTCTATCCCTCACAGCCAATTTCTCGCTTTTGTGAAGACCGTTCTGAACGCTTCATGGCACTTGCTGCACAACCGCCCCTTCATCTACGCTGCGAAGTTCTTCTCATTTGATTGCCTTCCCGTCGCTGCTTGAGTTGTTTCTGGTTGCGCTAATACACCAAGCGCACTTGTTATCAACTTTCAACACTGTCGTATATGCGTGTCTTTCTTTTTGCCTTGCTGGTCTTTGGGTTTGCCAGCCGTTCGTCAGGCGATAAAGCTGAAAAACCGTTTAATGAGCTTTGTCCCGTCATGGGTGAAAAAGTCAATCCGAAAGTCAAGACGGTATCCTATGCGGGCAAGACTTACGGCTTTTGCTGCAGCGGTTGCGACAAGAAGTTTGCCGCTGACCCAGCAAAATATGCTGCAAACCTTAGTGCAGACGGCAAGGTGTTTGTAGGACAAAAAGCACCACTAACTCACTAAAAATTGGAGATAAACATATGCGTAAGAGAATGTTGTCGTTTTTCGCTACTGTTATGCTTACACTCGGCTCAAGCCTTGCTTTCTTGCCAGACAGTGAGGCTGTTGCTGATGCAGCGTGCTGCTGTTCAGCTTGCACATATGAGGGTTGCACGAACTGTTGCAGCAGTTGCTGCGATACTGAGCGCTCATGCTGCACCAAGCCAATGGCATGTTGCTGTGAGTAACTGCTGAACCTGTTAAGCAAAAGGGACGCTACGCCGCGTCCCTTTTTATTTGGCTTTGTTAGGCTTTGTAATTTTTCAGTCTTGTGCTAGCGGGTTTCACTTTTGCACCGCTACGCCTTCTTTGCCTTGTTCAACATAGAAGTTGAGCACGGGGTCAATGTCTCGCACAGTAAGTTGCGTGCGAATAGGTTTATCTGTCAGCTCTACAGTTTGAAAGAGTATGCCACTTTGGCGCTCAGCATCATAGCCACTCATGAGCACATATTTGCCCGGTTTAAGTTCTGTGCCTAGCGTAGCGGCATCGAATCTGAACTTGCCTTGTTGATTGGTTTTAATGCCTTTGAGCTTTGGCAACTGTATGATAAGTGTCTTCAGCAAGCTGGCTTTATACTTATTTCTTTCCTTGTAGAATAGGTTGAGTGTATCGTTATACGCCATGAAGATTTTCTCGAGTGCTTCTGTATTTTTTCCTGCGTTGGCAATAGCTTTGCGCAAGCTATCGATGATAAAATTGAGGCGACTTTCCACGCTATCAATAGCTTTTAACTCTGCCTTGAATCCCATACGCCATCTTTCCAAATTTTGTGAAACGACGCTATCGGCAAGTAAGAAAACAGGATGGTCTATCAAGGTTTTATCACCCACATTGACATAACTCATGACCACTTCTCCTTCGATGAACAGTTCTTGTTTGGAGCAACCAGTTGCAAAGATGAGGCTTATCAAGGTTATGCTGAGCCATAGACGAGTTAAGCTCTTGTTCATTTCTGACTCCCTAACTTGGTCTGGTTTTGTTGAAAGACATCTTCTTTTGGTGCTAGGTGGTAAAGTTACAAAGTTTTGCGTGATATGCTGTGCGTGTGATTTTATTGTTATCTTCGGCAGTATATTTAATGAGTGTTTATTACTTGGCGAGAAATTTCTTATATTATGGGCTTAAATTTTTTTATAGCATCAAGGTATCGTCAATTTAATACTTAATTCAGCCAACAAATGGTTGTCAGGAAAGAAGTCGATCTTGGGGGCGGTAAAGTTCTTCGTATTGAGACAGGTAAAATGGCAAAGCAGGCCGACGGAGCGGCGGTCGTTGGGTTGGCAGAGACAATGGTACTTGCTACTGTGGTTGCAAGAAAGGATGATCCTGTACCTGGGCAAGACTTTATCCCGCTCCAAGTTGAATTTCGAGAGAAGTATTCTGCAGCTGGCAAGTTTCCGGGTGGTTTTGTCAAGCGTGAGGGTCGTCCTAGCGAAAAAGAAATTCTTTCAGCGCGGTTGATTGACCGAGCATTGCGTCCGCTCTTTCCAGCAGGCTACACGAGCGAAACTCAAGTTATTGTGACGGTTATTTCCTCTGACCAAATCAATGACGGCGATGTTTTAGGCGGTGTGGCGGCCTCTGTAGCGCTGATGATTTCCGACATTCCATTTTACACGCCGATGGCGGAAGTGCGCGTCGGACGCATCAATGGAGAGTTTATCATCAATCCGCATACTGGCGAGCTCGAAAAAAGCGACATGGACATTTGCATCGGCGGCACAAAAGACACGATTTGCATGCTGGAGGGCGAGATGCATGAGATTTCAGAGCAAGACATGCTCGAGGCAATTAAGTTCGGACACAATGCAATTAAGAAAATCTGCGAAGTGCAAGAGGAGTTAGCACGCGAGGTAGGCAAACCTAAGCGTCCTTTCAAGCCGATTCTACCGCCAGAGGACTTGAAAGACTTTGTCAGAGCTCTCTGCTACGATAAGCTTTACGCATTGGCTCACGAAGCCCTTCCTAAAGATGTTCGCGCTGAAAAGACCAAAGCTATCTACGACGAGACACTTGCTGCAGTGCTTGAAAAGTACAAAGCGGAAATTACACCTGAAGTGCTTGCCGCTTCACCAGAAAAGGCTCTGTATTTGAATGAGAAACTTATCCGCCAAGTCATTCACGACTGTGAGCGTGATGCAATGCGTCAAACGATTTTGAACGACCGTGTGCGGCTCGATGGGCGCTCCTTGACAGATATTCGCCCGATTTCTATTGAGCTTGGTCTTATTCCACGCTCACATGGCTCTGCACTCTTTACACGCGGCGAAACCCAAGCATTGGTTTTTCTTACGCTGGGCACCAAGAAAGATGTTCAACTAATTGATACACTGACCGAAGACCCTGAGAAGCGTTTCATGCTACATTACAACTTTCCACCCTTCTCTGTCGGTGAGATTGGTCGCATGACGGGTGTCGGTCGCCGCGAGATTGGACATGGCAACTTGGCTGAGCGAGCGCTCAAGAACATGATTCCTGATGAGAGCACATTCCCTTACACCATGCGTGTCGTATCCGATATTCTCGAGTCGAATGGGTCGTCGTCTATGGCTTCTGTATGCGGCGGCACACTAGCTATCATGGATGGCGGCGTTCCTCTAAAGCGCCCCGTTGCTGGAATTGCCATGGGCTTGATTAAAGAAGGTGACCGCTATGCAGTGCTCTCCGATATTCTTGGCAACGAAGACCACTTGGGCGATATGGATTTCAAAGTTGCTGGGACTACTGAAGGTATCACAGCCTGCCAAATGGACATCAAAATTGATGGCTTGGACTACGACATTCTTGCCGCCGCATTGGAGCAAGCCCGAGTTGGCAGATTGCAAATCTTGCAAATAATGGCACAAGCTATTGACAAGCCGCGTCCCACTCTTTCAAAATACGCTCCACGCCTGACTACAATACAAATCCCTGTCGAAGCTATTGGCACTGTAATTGGCAGAGGCGGCGAGACTATTCGCAGTATCACTTCACAAACCAATACAGAGATTGATATCGCCGATGACGGCACTATTACCATTGCTGCCAGCGATAGCGAGTCAGCAGAACGCGCTATTGCTATCATCAAGGGGCTGACGACTGAACCTGAAGAAGGCAATGTCTATAGCGGAGAAGTCAAAGAAGTGCGTGATGAACTGGGAGCTATTGTAGAATTTCTGCCTAAGATTACTGGGTTGCTGCACATTTCTGAAATTTCGCATAAGCGGGTCACTAAAGTCAGCGATGCGCTTAAAACTGGTGAGAAAGTTTCTGTTAAACTGATTCGCATTCAACAAGACCCCAAGACTGGAAAGACGAAGTATAGTCTTTCCATGAAGGCGCTTATGCCACCGCCAGAAGATGCTGTAGAGCCTCGTAAGCCGCAGCCTCCACAACGCAGTGGGCATCGCCGTCCACAACACAGTGGGCATCGTAGATAAACCTGCTTCTGACTCATGGATAAGCTGGTCATTTACGGCGGCAAGCCTTTAGCAGGTCAGGTGGAAACCTCCGGCTCCAAAAATGCTGCACTTGCGCTGATGGCCGCCTCACTTTTGCCTGCTTCGGGCAAGACGATTATTCATCGTGTTCCAGATTTGCGTGATGTTCATACGCTTGCCAATCTGCTACGCATTATCGGAGCACGCGTCGACTATGAAGACCATACCTTGACAATTTCTGCAGCGAATGTGTCACACTTTGAGGCACCGTACGAACTGGTCAAAAAAATGCGTGCCTCAATTTACGTTCTTGGTCCCCTGTTAGGTCGTTTCGGGCGTGCTCGTGTGTCGCTACCTGGCGGATGCGCTTTTGGACCGCGACCAGTGGATTTGCACATTGAGGCTATGAAGCAGCTTGGGGCTTCAATTGAACTTGACGAGGGGTATATTGTTGCCAAAGCTAAGCGCAAGCGACTGATTGGTGCCAAGATTGCTTTTCCTCTTATCTCTGTTGGGGCGACTGGAAATGCACTGATGGCCGCAGTGCTTGCCAAAGGCACAACAAAGATTACCAACGCAGCCATCGAGCCTGAAATTACAGCGCTGGCACGCTTTCTTGTCAAAATGGGAGCAAAAATTGATGGCATCGGCACCCATACGCTTGAAATTGAAGGCGTCGATGAGCTCTATGCTGTGCGTGAGCACAATATCGCCGACCGCATAGAAGCTGCAACACTGCTAGCCGCAGCAGCCATTACACATGGGAGCATCACACTCACTAATGTCAATGCCAAAGACATGAAAGCCGTGCTCAAAAAGTTTGAATCAGCTGGCTGCCATATCACCATCGGTCCGGAATGCATCTCGCTTCAGGCGCCAGATGTGCTCCGCCCCACCAGCGTAGAAGCCAAACCCTACCCCAAATTTCCGACCGATATGCAAGCCCAGTGGTCAGCCCTGATGACCCAAGCCGATGGCACCAGCTACATCACCGACCATGTGTACTTTGAGCGCTTCAAGCACATTCCTGAACTCAATCGTTTGGGCGCAGAAATTGAACTCAAAAAAAACCGTGCAATCGTTCGTGGCATCAAGACTCTGCGCGGAGCAAAAGTGATGTCGACTGACCTGCGTGCTTCCGCCAGCCTCATTTTGGGCGGACTTGCTGCCAAAGGCAAAACCGAAGTGCTACGCGTCTATCACCTCGATAGGGGATACGAGAAGATTGAGCAAAAACTGCGTAAGTTGGGCGCACATATTCGTCGCGAACAGTATGATGAGTTTTCTACACCCAGTCCGCCTGACCCCGATGAAGAATGAGCACATACAAACTGGGCTATCTACGCCGAGCCTACTCCATACTGAAGACAAACCGCACACATTATGCACTCACCGCACTTTCGCAGCTGCGTAAGATTGAAGAACGCTATTTTTTACGCCTACCATGGCGTTGGCGAAGCAGAGCATAAGGTCGGTGCCCGCTATGAGGTGGATGCTGAACTGTATTTTGATTTTTCAGCTGCTGGGCAAACCGATTCGCTTCGCCAGACTGTCGACTATGAGCAAGTCTATGGCAAAATCTCCAAAGTCATTACTTCACGCAAGTTTTACCTTATCGAGGCAGTTGCCAAAAAAATTGCCGACGAATTGATGCAGGATTTTCCTATTTTGGATGCTGTGCACATCAAGGTACGCAAGCGTAACCCACCCGTAGGCGGCGTATGCGATTTTGCCGAAGCTGATTACTTTCTGCAGCGCCCAACCAGCGCCCCGTAGGTTTCATCCGCTCTTGCCAAGTCTGTGCCCTCACCTGCTCTGCATTTTGCTTCCTGAACAAAAGTCTTTTGCTGAGTTAACAAAAATTTAACTTCACAATAATCAAAACTTAACATGCCAGTTTGGCGCTAAGGCGCTATATTTGCCGCCGACTTAGACTTTCAAAGCCTTCTTTCTCAATCATCAAAACTTAACTGTTCCATGAGGTCAAGATATTCCATCACATTTCTGATAGTGCTGACGCTCTTACCAGCGCTCTCTTCGCCGCTGTGGGGGCAAGGCGTAACCACCTCATCCTTGATTGGTACTGTTACAGATTTGAAGGGTGAACCACTCGTTGGCGCTACGGTAATTGCTACGCATTTGCCCTCTGGTACTCGCTACGGTGCTGTTACACAGGTTGATGGTCGCTACACTATTTTAGGCATGCGCGTCGGCGGTCCCTATCGTGTTACTGCCACATATGTCGGATATAAAACGCAGAGCATTGACAATATCTTTCTCTCGCTTGGCTCAGCAGGCTCTGCCAACTTCAAGCTTGCTGAAGAATCTGCCACAACTCAAGAAGTTACTGTTACTGCGGTGCGCAACGCTGCCATCAGTCCCGACCGCACTGGTGCAGTAACCAACATTCCCAGAGAAGCTATCACGACTCTGCCTACCATCAATCGTAATTTTACAGACTTTACACGTCTGACTCCGCAAGCGCGCGGCAATTCATTTGCTGGTCAAGACAGTCGTTTGAACAATATCACTGTCGACGGCTCCTACTTCAATAACAGTTTCGGTCTGTCTGACCTACCTGGCGGCAGAGCTGGCATTGCTCCTATCAGCTTGGAGGCTCTCGAGGAAATCAATGTCAGCATTGCACCATACGATGTGCGTCAAGCTGGCTTTGTCGGTGCTGGAATTAATCTTGTAACTCGCCGCGGCACAAACGAATTTCAAGGTTCTGCGTTCTTCAATATCCGTAATCAAGGCTTCTTAGGTCGACGTGCCGCTGGCTCTGATGTCACCGTCAACGACTTTAGTAACATTCAAGGCGGACTTCGTTTCAGCGGACCAATTGTTCAAGATAAGCTCTTCTTTTCAATAGCTGCTGAGACCGAACAGAACTCTACACCATTTACTTTCCGTCCTCGCCGACCTGGCGAAACGCAAGGCGGAAACATCTCACGCCCTACCTTTAGCCAAATGGATTCGCTAAGCCAATTCTTGCGAAACAACTTTGGCTATGAGACCGGTCCGTTTGAGGGCTATTCTTTGCAGCAACCTTCTGGTATCAACTGGCTAATCCGACTCGACTACAACATTGATGACAATCACAAAGTCAGCCTGCGCTACAATGCGCTAGATGCTCGCCGCGATGTTCCGTTGAGCAATAGCGCCTCACTGGGCTTTGGCAACCGTGTTGGCATCAACGCCCTAAGCTACCAAAATTCCAATTACATCCAGTTCGACCGCATCCAATCGGTGATTGCTGAGCTGAACTCTACATTTGCCGGGAAGTTTGCCAATCAGGTGATTGCTGGCTTTACTTACCAAAATGAAGACCGCGGTTCGCGCGGAACGCTCTTTCCACTCGTGGAAATTCAAGAGGCTGGCACCACGCTGATTTCATTTGGCTTTGAGCCATTTACCCCCAGCAACCAGCTCTCTTATACCACGCTCCAGTTTCAAGACAATTTCTCCTACTTTGCTGGTGCTCATACCTTGACGGCAGGAGTGAATCTGAACTACTACAGCTTCCGCAATGTCTTCTTCCCCGGCTCACAAAGCGTTTATGTCTATAGTTCGCTGGCAGATTGGTATCGTGACGCAGAAGACCAATTGCGTAATCCTAACCGCACGACTTCGCCAGTTACGCTGCGCCGTTTCCAATATCGCTACTCCGCACTGCCCGGCGGTGCTGAGCCTGTGCAACCCACGCGCGTCTGGTATCCGGGCATCTATGTGCAAGATGAGTGGCAAGTGCTCAGCAATTTGCGTATCACGGGCGGCTTGCGTGTCGATATCCCGATTTTTGAAAACACCGCTCTTGCCAATCCTATTGTGCCTACACTTGAGTTTCGTGATGGCAATGGCAACCGGATTGAATCGCGCACCGACCGCTTACCTGCTGCTATCCCGCTCTTTTCACCACGCTTGGGCTTCAACTGGAATGTTCTGGAAGACAATAGTCTCCAAGTTCGTGGTGGGACAGGTATTTTCACCGGTCCGCCAGCTTTTGTGTGGATTTCCAACCAAGTGGGCAACAACGGCGTGCTGACAGGCTTTGAGGAACTCAACAACACTCGCGACCGCCCCTTCAAGCCTGATGTTAATGCGTATCGCCCAGCCAATCCGCAACTTCCGCCGTCTTTTGAGTTGGCAACCACAGATCCAAACTTCCGCTTCCCGCAAGTTTGGCGCACCAATATCGGCATAGACTATCAACTGCCACTGGGCATTATCGCCACCTTTGATGGTATTTTCTCACGCACACTAAGCGGCATCAGCTACATCAATGCCAACCTACGCCCTGCAACACGCACCTTCGCCGGTCCAGACAACCGCTTGCGTTATGATGGTACGGCTAACAACGCCAACCGCATCAACGCCAACATCGTCAATAACATCGTGCTACAAAACTCTGGCGAAGATTATGCCTTTGCGCTGACAGCACAGCTTGAGAAGGCATTCGGCGACAACTGGTTTGCCAAAGTCGCCTACACTTACACCGAGGCCTACGCCAATAACAACCCAGGGAGCATTGCTTTTGGCTCTTGGGCAAGCAATGCCATTCGTAACAATCCTAACCTGCCTGAACTAAGCTTCTCTTCAGAAGCAGTGCCGCATCGTGTGCTTGCTAGTGGCAGCTACCGCATTGAGTATGCTGGCTTGGGTGCCACTACCATCTCGCTCTTCTGGTCTGGTAGTCCACAGGGTCGCTTTAGCTATGTCTATGCTGGCGATATGAATCAAGATGGCGTCGTCAACAACGACCTCATCTTCGTGCCAAACCGTGCCAGTGACCTGCGCTTTGAGCAATTCACACAGTCTGGGCGTACCTTTACCGTTGCAGAGCAACAAGCCGCTTTTGATGCCTTCATTGACCAAGATGATTATCTGAAAACCCGTCGTGGCAAGTATGCCGAGCGCAATGGGGCTCTTTTCCCGTGGGTTTTCAGAGCAGACCTTAGTATTCAGCAAGAATTTTTCTTAGAGCTGGGTGGCAAGCGCAACACTCTGCAACTGCGTCTTGATGTGTTTAACGTTGGGAACCTACTCAATAGCGAATGGGGCGTCGGCTGGCAGCGTGTTGAGCCCTTCCCGCTCAATTTTGTCAGAGTTGACCCCGATGGCGTCCCAGTCTTCAGAATGCGTTTCGTCAATACACCAAGCGGTCCTGAGCTGCTGCGCGAATCTTTCCGTCGCACTGCTAGCATCAGCGATGTATGGTCAGCACAGTTCAGCATCCGCTACATCTTCAACTAAAGTTTAGTTCTCTTGCAGAAACCATAAAGGCGTTCCACAAGCGGAACGCCTTTTTTGTTTTTTTCATGAAAAAAGCAAAACTATTCACTATCTGATGACGACTGTTTTCACCTTTTAGAGCCATGCCGACATCGCTACTAGGCTTACATCGCACCTTATGCTTGCGCTTGTGGAACTAACTGTTGTTCAGTTAAAATCTCTTTAATCAATTCGCTAATTTTGTCATTGCAAAATTGTGTCTTAAAATGAATCTTTACGCCCCCTCCAAATAACTCTTCTGCATGTCGAATCTTCTTAATCTCCTCTTGACTTAACCCACTCTCGTTAGGATAGTTTTTCGCCTCTATAATAAAGTGCAACTTTTGCTCTCCATTTTTCAACCTCACTACATATGCAAAGTCAGGTGAATAAAACCTGCCCCCCGCAACAGGAATCCTAATAGAATTCTTGGGAATCTTGCTAAAAACCGTTACCTCTTGAATATCGGTTGTTATATTCTCCTTCTCCAATTCAGAGTCGTAATACAGCTCATTAAACAAGTATGAATCAGCAACCCCCTCTTCCGAAAACAACACCCCCACATCCGTCGCCGAAATCTCTTTGAGCACATTGCCGTTCTCGTCAGTTAGTTTGGTCGGATGAATACAGTTGGAAACTTTTTTATACGCTATGGAATACTTATCAAAGGCTTGTGTCATAAGGTAATCATCAAATTGTTGCTTAATTCTGCGAAGCGTAGCCTGATTGAGATAGTTGTTGATATCTATTTGCGCCTCACGAATAGACTCATGAAGTGTGCGCATATTTACATTCAGTTCCTCTGCAAGTTTCTTCAAAAAGTCGCTATACCTCATGGTTGAAATTGTCTCGGATGTTCCATTTCGGATAGTCTCCTTTTCATGTTTAACCGCCTTATTTTCTTGAAACTGAACTTCCGAAAGCCTTTCCCTAACCTCATCTTTTACAAAACTATCTTTCTGCGTTTTTAGAAATTCCGTTAGCAAATGCTTAAACCCACCTTCGTTTTCAAACCTATATTCAAGAATTACCTTTTCATTGAGCTTTTCCCAAAGCTCTCTCAACTCATCATACTTTGAAGTTCTAACCGTCACTTTCTTCTTCTCGTCGGTGGCTTTACGCACTTTGTTGGAATTTACCCCTTCAAAAATCAGTGGGAAGTGCTGTTTAATAAACTCAAAACCGCCTTTCTTAAAATCATTATCTCGCTTGATAACACCTTGTTCATCTAAATACTCCAGTAACTTCTCCTCATCAGCAAATTGGTCAGCATACTTTTGAAGAATAATCTTCAACAAAGGATTGACACTCGTATAAGGCGTTTCCATGGATACTGCCCCAGACTTATCATTGATTTCACTGACCAACTTATCTACAAAATCGCTTTCTGTAAAATCTACAAAATAATGCAGGTAAAACTGTTCATCCTTCACACGGTTGCCATACTCATTGACCGGCAAACGCAATCCACGACCCACCTCCTGCAATTTGGATATTTCACTACCACTGCCCCGCAACTTGCAAATCTGAAACACATTCGGATTGTCCCAACCCTCTCGTAATGTCCACTTAGAAAAAATAAATCTTCTCGGATTTTCTAAATCCAGAATCGCTTGCTTATCGTGTAAAATTTCGTTTATCTCTCTCTCAATCGCTTCATCTTTCTCCGTGTTGTCCCTTGAGAAATACCCCGCATGCGTGGCTGAAAGGTCTCCCAGCGTCTTTTCAAGATAGGCTCTGTAAAAAGTATCCGTCTCCGTCTTCAGCAACGCTTCAGCTTGAGCTTTGATACACTCTTCAACCGTTTTTCGGATGTACCCTTCTTTACTTCGGTATTCCTCTATGTTGTCAATAAAAAATAGTGTCAAAGGCTTAATCCTCACTTCCCTTGTAAGCAGTTGCCTCTCAATTTCAAAATGATGCTCAACCGCTCTTTTTATCATCAATTCCTGCACGATTTCCGCATACGAATACGGATTGATTTTATCGCCCTTTTTCAGTTCCAACCCATTAGATAAAACAACCGCGCTTTTATTCAACTTCTCAATCATCAAACCGTTCATCGCCGAATGAACCCTTGCTAAACTCTCTTTTTCTTTCAATTTCACAGGCTCTTCCTCATTGAGCCGAAAAGTCGCTTCCTTGCCGTCGGAATCAATAAACTTTACTACTGCATTCTTTCCACTTTCAAATTCGATAATATGCCCTATGACGCCTTTCACTAAATTCCTATTAAACGCATCAACAGCAGTCAGCTTATACACAAGATTTTCATACCTCGTAAAAGTCGCCCCATAACGCAAAATAAACTGAGGCTTCATTTTTTGAAGATTTTGCCATGTTTTATTTTCCTGCTCAAATCGATGTGGTTCATCAATAATCATAAAAGGCTTCGTAGCGGCAATTGCCTCAAATGGCTTGCTGAAGCGGTCAAACATCATTCCATCATAGACTTTTTCCATCGTGTCAGAATTGACCATGCCTGTATTGATAATCATGACCTGAATCGTATCCTTTTCAAAATTGCCAGCATTGACAAAACTGCTGACAGCAAGCGGAAAATAAGATTTTTTGTTTTTGTTACTTTTTTGACTTTCTACAATATGCAAACGCAGGGTCTTGCCATACTCCTCTCTAAAATGCTCACGGCAACTTTCTGACCGCAAAAAGTCAATTGTCCCTGCTTTGATAGATAAAGTCGGCACGACAATAATAAACTTGAAGATGCCAAAGTGCTTACTTAGTTCAAACATCGTTTTGGTATAGGTATAGGTCTTGCCCGTTCCCGTCTCCATCATAATATCAATAATGTTGCTCCCTTTGAATGGCTCATTGATGCCATACTGCCGTTGTATGTTTTCAATGTTTCTTCTGTATTCGGGGTCTTTTTCCCATTCAATTGTAGGATTGATGCAGTTTTTTTCTGCTTCCGAAGAATGCACAACTTGAAGTGAATGAAAGACAGCAATTGTATTTTCTACAGCTTGCTTTTGGTGTGCTAAATCTCTTTCAAAATGAAATCCTTTCATATTAGTATCGTGCGATGAATTTGATTTCCGTTTTCTTTTTGTTGTTATAGGCTCTGACATTCTCGGCAAGCTCCTGAAGCCTTGCACTCTCAAAATGATACCCAAACGCAATAATTGTGCGTGGCTCAAAATGCTTATCGGTATCAACTTTTTCTAAAATGGCTTTGAGATGTTCGGTCTTGAAACCTTTGTGCATCAGATATAACTTACCTTTGCCATAATATGCTGTGTAGTTGCCTAAATCTACTGGTTCCAACTCTTGCGTCAGTGGAATGCCGTCGTAAGTTTTCCAAGTTGTAAGTAAGGCTTTTATATCGTCTTCGGTCAGTTTGCCTGTATCAAAGAGCGTGTGCGAACTATCGTATTTTTCGGCTTCATAGTTGTAGTTGTCCCATATCGGTATGGTTTCAAATATCTTGAATCCTAAGTCTTGTTGCTCTAAGGCTTTGATTTCGGCTTTCAGTTGCTTGATTTTCTCTTGCTTATCTTCTAAATCTAATTTGCCTTCTAATTCCTTGATTTCTTTTTGCTTTTCAGCGATTTTTTTATCAATGGTTTCGGTTTTGATTTTTTTAGCGGCACGAATCAGGCGCTCCTTTGTAATTTCAAAAATTGTGGGATACTCTACGCCTAGTTCATTCTTCACAAAATCGTAAGCCGTTTTGTTCTTCTTTTCATCAATTGGTTCAGGCATTTGCACTAAAATATATTTGCGGTTGCCCCCATCTTCCGCATTCAGTTGCATCACCGCATCGCCCGTCGTGCCACTGCCTGCAAAGAAGTCCAAAATAATATCTGTTTCTTTTGTTGAAATTTTTACAAAAAATTCAACCAATTGCGAAGGCTTTGGGTTGTCGAAAACACTGCTTCCATTAAATAACTCACTGACATGTTCAGTTGCATCTTCGGTCATAGGAAATTTATTAGAGTCTAAGAATGAATACGGCAAGATACCTTCACCTAACCTTTGCTTCTTGTAAAGAATACTGCCTGATGGACTTGTTCTAAGCTCTGCTTCGCCCTCATCTAACATTTTTTTTATGGTCTTCTCTGTATAAATGCATTTTTCAACCAAGTATTCTTTTCCATTATAAGTTATTTTGATGTCTCTCCCTCTGGTTGAATGTTTTGCCGTTTTCCAATAGAAAATACCCTTATCATCGACTTGGTCGTAATCCTTCAAATCATCATTAGAGTATGGCACAGTCCATTTCTCCAAACCATATTGCTTAACATAGACAACAATATATTCATGTTGAATCGAAATATATTTTAAGTTCTGATTACCACTTTTATTCTTTTTCCATAAAAAAACTCCCACAAAATTTTCCTCTCCAAAAATTTCATCCATCATCAGTCGCAGTTGAGCAACTTCGTTATCGTCAATAGAAACGAAGATAGCGCCGTCCTCACGCAAAAGATGTTTGGCAATGTAAAGTCGGGGATACATAAAGGTGAGCCAAGCAGAATGGCTATTGCTTTTGCTTCGGGTAAAGTCTAAAATGCGTTGGGCTTTTTCTTCGCTGATGCCAGCCATTTTTGCTAATTCTTTGGCGGTAAATTTTCTATCATCTTGATAGACAAAGCCATCGCTGCCAGTATTATAGGGCGGGTCGATATAAATCATTTTAATTTTTTCGTAGTAGGCATGGGCGAGGTGTTTAAGCACTTCGAGGTTATCGCCTTTGATGAGGAGGTTTTGGGAGGTTGCGTTTTCAGGTTTAGTGTTGTGGGTTTCGTCGGCTTTGAGAAGCGTAGTGGCGGGGTCGGTGGCTAAGAGTCGTGCGTAGCTTTTGCCCAGCCACTCCAGCCCGTAGCTTTCGGCAGAGAAACTTATTTTGCTTTCGGCAAGGTGTTTTTTGAATTTTTCTAGGTCAAACTTTTCGTCTTTATTGAAGCAGTGGGGGAAATGTTTTTTCAGCACTTCCAAATCGGAATTCGGTACAGCGATATTTTTGGTGATGCTTTCCCTAATGACTTGTATTTCTTGCATAGCCTGTTGTAGTTATTTTTGTTGTCAAGAGCGTCTTGTTCTCGTCGTGAGAATACTTCATTGTAGCGGCAAAGAAGGCTTTAAATCATAGAACGGCTTCGCTCAATAGGGTTTCTGCATACACAGTGAGGTGTTAGGAAATTCTCCCAGACACTTTCAAGGTGTGGGAGGCGCTCAGGGTGGCATCTGCACAATAAAAAAGCCTACCTTTTGAGATACTTTTTTCTGCCCTTTCGTACAGGCACAATCGCCTACGCTGCGTTGGTTTGAGATTTAGCTGACTTGCGTGTGCAATTCAGCCAGCACATCGGTCTTGCTGTATAGGATGGCTGTAAGTTTATCACCTGTTTGCACTTTGCCCACACCTTCAGGCGTGCCTGTAAAAATTAGGTCGCCAGCCTCCAAGCCAAAAATGTGCGAAAGATAGGAGATAAGAAAACTGATGCTGAAGGTCATCTCACGCGGATAGCCAAATTGCACGCGCTCCCCGTTTTTTTTGAGTTCGATTGCCATTTCGCTAACCTTATGCAATGGCAAGGGGACGAAATTGGATATGACTGCTGCAGTTCGGAACCCTTTCGAGAGTAGCCATGGCTGACCGTTCCTCTTTGCTTCGGTTTGCCTATCGCGCAAAGTCATATCTAAGCCTACCCCGAAGCCTGCCACATAGTCCGCTGCATTTTCTTCACTGACTTCCACAGCACGCCGTCCAATCAAGACAACCAGTTCAAGTTCATGATGCATTTCATTTGAAATTGCTTTTCCTCTGAAGCGCGGAATAGTGATACTTTCACCAGAGTGAATGAGCGAGCTTGCTGGTTTGGAGAAAACAATTGGCTCTTGCGTTGCTGCTGTGTCGGAGAACTCCAGTCCAAGTTTATTGCGCATTTCCTTAGCATGCGCTTCGTAGTTTTTACCGATACAGTAGATAGTGCCTACAGCAACGGTTTTTGTGTCCAACAATACACTTGCCATGTTTGTATGAGATTTGTTTCCGCAAGGATAAGCATTGGTTGAAAAGAATGAAAAAGTTTAACTTCATCACAGAATTTTCACTGTTTCCTGCCTTATTTGTAAAACCTCAGCAAGTTTGTATCTTTTTGGGATTTCATCTCGCACCACTGGATTACAAATTTCACAGCAAAGGAGTATTGAGTACATGGAGAAGGAAAAATTTACCATCGGCATTGAAGAAGAATACCAGATTGTCGACCCGCATACTAGAGAGCTTAGAAGCCATATTCAACAAATTTTGGAAGATGGCAAGCGTATTTTGAAGGAGCATATCAAGCCTGAAATGCATCAGTCTGTAGTCGAGGTTGGTACAGGTATTTGTGCCAATATTGAAGAAGCTCGTCGCGATCTTGTTGCGCTGCGCACAGAGCTTGCCAAGCTTGCCATCAGCAAGGGACTGCGTATCGTGGCCGCTTCTACGCATCCTTTCTCTGATTGGAAATACCAAGAAATCACTCAGCATGAGCGCTATCGTGGATTAGTCAACGATTTCCAAGATGTTGCTCGTGCCAACCTTGTTTTTGGCTTGCATGTCCATGTTGGCATCAAAGACCGTGAAGCACAAATTCAGGTCATGAACCAAATCCGCTACATGCTCCCACACATCTTAGCGCTGACTACCAGCTCACCGTTTTGGCTGGGTCGTCCGACAGGACTTTTTTCGTGGCGGACGCAAGTCTTCAAAAGTTTTCCACGCACTGGTATTCCAGACATTTTTGATTCCTACACGGAGTTTGATGATTATGTCAAATTGCTGGTGCAAACTGGCTGCATTGACAACGGCAAAAAAATTTGGTGGGATGTGCGCCCGCATCCATTTTTTGAGACCATTGAAATTCGTATCTGCGACATTCCCACGCGTGTCGATGAATCCATTGCCGTTGCGGCGCTTATTCAAGCAACGGTAAAAACACTCTACGATCTCTACAAGCGCAACATGCAGTTTCGCCACTATAGCCGTGCGCTGATTGAGGAAAATAAATTCCTTGCCGCACGCTACGGTCTGACCGGTCAGCTCATTGATTTTAGTAAGAAACAGAAAATTCCGACCGTAGATTTGATTTTGGAGTTTTTGCGCTTTGTCGATAATGCTGTCGAAGAACTTGGCTCACGCAAGGAAATCAATACCATCTACAAGATTTTAGAGCACGGCACCAGCGCTCGCAAACAGTTGCAAGTCTATGAAACCAGCGGTGGCGATATTAAAGCCGTCGTCGATTTTCTCATCAAAGAAACCTTGCATGGCTTGCCTATTGAGATGCCTTCAGTAGCCAGCACGGCACACTAAGTTTTGGGACTTAACAGCACATTTTCCAAGAGGGCTTCACTGGCGGCTATCACTTCTTGTGGCGTAATAGAGGCAACTGTACCATTATGCGCATGCAGTGCCTGAAACGGTGCAAAAGTCGGATACCACGCGGTTTCACCTTGAGGCAAATGCGTGAGAATCAGCATCGGCACGCGCCAAATATCCGCCAGATGCACGGCAGCAGAATCAGGCGTTATCAAGATATGCAGTCGCGAAATGATAGCTGCAAAATCTGCAAGTGTTTTGGTCTCATCGCATAGCGCTGCGCCACTCTGCTTGGCAATTTCTTGAGCTATTTCGCAGTAATTTTTAGCATACAAAATCAGCAACGCCGCATCGGGTCGCTTGGTGCGCAGATGTTTGACAAGCTCAATGAAATTTTGCGTCCCCCAAAATTTGAACGTTTTTGTGCTTGCAGAAATGTTGATGCCGATAACGGCTTGTTCAGGTGCTGTGCATACCTTCTTGATAACTTTTTCGGCAAATGCGTGCGCTGTATCTGGAACATGAAAGCAAGGTAGCAGCGGTTCCTCATCAGGGTTGAGCTGGAAGAGGCGCAAGATTTCAGCAAGTTGGCGCATCATGCGTTTGTCGGTCGGCATCTTGACCTTTTCGTCATAGAGAAAATCATTTGGTCGCTCAAAGCCCATAATTACCTTCGCATTACAACAGAGGCAAATAAGTGTCGAGGTGGAAGATGCTGAGTGCACCAAGTCGACCACAATATCGTAGCGCTCTTTTCGTATGGAGTGTATGGCACTGAGGATATCGAGCTTTTTTTGTTTGATGATGTAGCGTTTGCGGATATGCGGATTTGCTTCTAATGCAACGGCATTGCGTCGGTCGAGCAATACATCTATGGTCATTGCAGGATAGTGGCGCTTGAGTGCAGCAAAAATCGGTGTTGAAATCAGCGCATCTCCAATCTGATTTTGGCGCAGGAATAGCACCTTCGCCGTCCGAAAATCTACTTGATGCAGTGATGCCTTGCGGCGCGGGAGCACCCAGCGCAACAGGCGAATCAAGCCCTGCTGCAATCCGTATTCCGTCCATTTTATGGCTTCGCTAATGATGTATTTCGGCGTGTATTTGACTGGTGTGCGGCTCATGTCGGCTGATTGTAGAGTTGTGCATCGCTTTGGGTTGTGGCAGCCGCAGTGGGCGCAGGATGTTTCCAGCGGTTGTGTAGCCAGAACCACTGTTCGGGATAGCGGTAGATATAGGCTTCAATGGCGCGTGTATATCGTTCTGCCAGTTTGTGTACATTGTCGTGGCTGTAGGTCAAGTCGTCGGTTGGGATATGTGTGATTTCCAAGCGGTATTTGCCGAAGCCTGTTCGCACGGGCATCACCAGTAGCATGGGCAGATTGGTGCGCAGTGCAAAGACGGCGGCGCCTAAGAATATGGCGGCACGCTGTCCTAAAAATTCTGTGAAGTATCCGTCGCTATGTCCAGCTTGGTCGCTCAGCAAGGCTAAGAGTTTGCCTTCACGCAATCGGCGCAGACCTAAACGCGCCGCATCTTGCATGGTAATAAGTTCATTGCCACACTCTGTTCGCCATTTATTGAGCAATGCATCTAAGTACGAATTGGAGAGTGGTTTATAGACGATAGCTACTGGTGACACGACCCGTGCCCAGCAGACTGCCATCAATTCCCAATTGCCGAAGTGCGCTGAAACCACCACGCCACCACGCTGTTTTGAAAAACATAGGTCATTGATAAGACTGGCATCGATTTCAAAACGTGCCTTGGCATCGTGCTCGGTGCGCACCAGCGGCAGGCGCAGGACCTCCAAGAAATTCATGGCTTGACCAAGATACATGCGTCGGGCAATTTCGGCGCGCTCATCCGCACTTTTTTCGGGAAAAGCCGCTTGCAAATTTTGCTCGACTAACTTTCTGCGCAGTTTGAGCCCATCATACAGCCACTTTCCCAGCCGCTCTGCAAAAGCATACACCTGCTCATCTGACATGCGTTGCACCACAGCTGCCACTATGCAAACCAGCCGATAGAATATCCAGTCTATCACCCGTTTTACCTGTCGCTTCATGTATCAAATGTGAATTTCACAGCAAAGCAAATCGGTTTGTCACGACACTGTGTTGAACTTGAATTTTATCAGAAGAACACCATACATTCGTATTTTCAAGCCACGTGCGGCACTTGACCAACTGCCTATATTGCGTTTGCAAATTTACACCAAATCTTTTTCGTAAAACTGCATGATGAATTTACATGGCGCCATTTTGCCACTTGACGCGGCCAAACAACTGGTCTATCGCGCTCAGCAACTTGGCAAGACGGTGGTTTTCACCAATGGCTGCTTCGACATTCTGCATGCTGGGCATGTGCAGTACCTTGAGAAAGCCAAAGCACTTGGCGACATGCTTATTGTTGCCATCAACAGCGATGCGTCTGTGCGCCGACTCAAGGGCGCACCGCGTCCGATAAACTCTGAGCAAGATCGTGCGTATATTCTAAGCCGTCTCAAGCCCGTCGATGCCGTCGTCGTGTTTGATGACGATACCCCCTTACGCGTAATTGAAACGCTGCTGCCCGATATTTTGGTAAAAGGCAGTGATTGGGATGTAGAGAACATCGTTGGCAAAGACATTGTTGAAGCCCACGGCGGAGAAGTGCGCACCATTGAGTTCTTGGATGGTCGCTCTACAAGTGGCATAATTGAAAAAATTTTGAAGGCATATCGAAACCCTTGAATATGTGATGCCTTTGAGTGATAAAATAATTTTGCTTTTAGCCTTTGTTGCCGAGTGGTTATATCGTTTGGCTGTTTTTATTTTTCGCAATGCTTTCTACCTGATACTTCTTTTGTGTACTACCGTAGCTGCACTCTTTGGCTATGCTCAAACCGAACATGGAAAAGCGTTTTTGAAAGAGAAGGCTATTGCCTTTTTTGCTGAGAATTTCAATGGTCGGCTGGCGTTTCATGAACTTTCTTTTCGTTTCCCTAACCAATTGATGGTAGATAGTATCAAAGTCTATGTTGCACAAGATAGTGTGCCGAGCCTTTCAGCCGACCAACTTGCTATTGATTTTGCTGCCGATGTGCTCTATGATGGTCTTTTGAACGGTTTTGTAGATCGTGTTCACTTTCGGCGCATTTTCCTACGCAACTTCTTTGTGCGCCTCAATGAGGATACAACTGGCAATTTTTCCATCCTCAATCTTCTTAAGTCAGAACCTGAAACCTCTGCCGACACTGCCGAAAGCACCCTGCCAAAGCTCATTTTTGATGAAATCGCTTTAGATTCTGCCCAAATCATTTGGCTTCGTGCGCGTGCAGCACCTGCTACTCGTGACTCTATTGTCTATGACTACTGGAATATCACCAATCTTAACTTGCTCTGCTATTTTGAATACAGCAACGATGTTCTTTCCCTCATTTTGCGCAAACTGCAGTTTGAAGAGCCTCACAAACATCTGGTTCTGCGTCATGCCTCAGGCTTTTTTATGGTTACTGACGAGCGGGTAGAAGTGTTAGGGTTAAGAGTAGAAACTGCCGCCTCACGCCTTGCTTGCCATGCTTCACTTAGCGGCATTAACATCTTTGCTCCGATTACACAAGCCGCTATTGAAAAAACTCGTTTCATGATCGATTTAGATGCCTCATGCATTGTGCCTACAGAGTTTCAAGCAATTGTTCCTGATGTGCCTCTGCCTGCTGGTGAATTTGGCGCCCTAATTGAAGCACGCGGTTGGCTCAACAATTTCACTCTTTCACCAAGCTATGTGCGCACGCCACAAAGTTTGCTCAATCTCTCTGGTGAAGTGGTTGGCATTTTTTCACTTGAATCGCTTTGGATAAATATACTGGTTCGCGATTCCTATCTCTCTGTGCCTGAACTGTCAGAGCTTCTGAAGCTAGAAGGTCTGCGACCTTATCGCGGGTTGGGCACCATTGAACTTGAAGGCCGATACCGTGGCACAATAGACAATTTCAAAGCTGAACTGGCTGCTGCTTCGAACGCAGGTATTCTGAATGCCAACTTAGAGATGAGTTTTAGACCGGGCTACCCAGTTCGCTATATTGGCGACATAAGCTTGCAGCGTCTTAATCTTGCCACAGTGCTGAGTGATTCTTCCATGCAGAGCAACATCAATTTCAGCGGTGAAGTCATCGGCGAAGGGACAGACTTTCTACGGCTGCGTGATGTCAAGACACGTATCAACGGCAGGTTCGACTCTTCTTCCTTCGGCTCTCGCCATATTTCTTCAGCTACACTCAATCTTAACATCGCCCAGCAGAAAGCTGTGGGCGGACTGCACATTCGCTCTGGGGAACAGGAACTGCACTTCAATGGCGAACTGGACCTGCGCCAAAAAGAACCTCGCTACAAGGGTCGCGCCGAGCTAGTGCAAGTTGACCTCAGCCAGTGGGTTGATGATGATAGCCTTACCACATACCTGAACATGACCTGCGAATTAGATGGCGAAAGTTTTGACCTCAGCAAAATCAGTGGCAATTTCAAAATCACATTCGATTCTTCACATGTTGGCAAGCTCTACATTCTTTCAGGTACAGAAGCCTCGCTGTCGCTTTTCCAGAGCGATAGCCTTTCGCGCATTTCTTTGGAGAGCAACGTAGCCAATTTTGAAGCGGAAGGGCAGTTCAACCTTCCTACACTGCTGAAGTTACTGTCTCTGCAGAGTGCTGTAGTCAGTGAAGAAGTTCTTAAGAACAACATTTTCCGCAGTCCCGCTCAGCAAAAACGCTATGAGCGCATCATGGCTCGCTCCGACAAGATTTTCAGGGATTTGCAGAAAAGCTCACGCCGCAAGCGAGCACCCGACGAAGCAGAAGAAGGGAGCATCACTGATTCTTTGCTGGCTCTTCCCAGTCTTCAAGTTCGCTATAAACTTCGTTTCAAGAGTCTTTCAGATATTACGCTGGTGCTGCAATCTGGCTACTTCAATGCGATTGGCGAGCTTTCAGGCTACTTGGAAAGCCAGCCGAACTTTTGCCGCTTTAGTGCAAACTTAACGATTGATTCTCTGCGCTTTTCTAACATTCTTGCCGCACGTCGGCTAAACGTCTCACTTGACTACATCGATAACCTGAAACCAGATTCGTCTCAAGCTCGCACTTTTCATCACCTCGGCGGCACGCTCATTGCCAATGTATTCCGCATGAAAGTGAGCAATCAGCGCTTTGTTAAAACCTCCCTAGTCGCTAAGTATTCACCGAGTAACCTTAATCTTAACTTGCGCACAACCAATCAGAACATTCGCGGGCTTTTTGACTTGGATACCGATATTCGCGTCATCAATGATAGTTATGTCATCTCTTTACGCGATGCCACTTTTGCTACGCAAAATTATTTCTGGCAAAATGATAGCAGAGCCCAAATCCTTATCAGCCGCGAACTTACCAAATTTGAAAACTTCAGTTTCAGCAATGCTGAGCAAGAAATTACACTGCGCGGGCAATTCTCACTTTCAGGTCGTAGTGAGCTTGCATTCACCATCAAGGATTTTTCGCTTGCCGATATTCGTCAGTTCTTGTTTGATTCTCCCAACGTCCAACTCGGTGGTCTGCTCAATCTCTCTGTGGTTGCCACAGGCAATTTCACTGCACCTGAAGTTAAGCTAAGTGCCACGCTTGATAACTTCTTCTACGAGACGATTGACATCGGACACTTTGAACTTGCTGGTAAGTATCTCGATACGGAGAAGTCTTTTACTTTCGAGCTTCATGCCAACACCGATACGGCTCGCTACCAATTGCTCAAGCTACCGCTCAAGCCTTACACCCACATCACTGGAGAGGGGCGCATTCCGCTTGACCTTTCACCCAATGCTGAAGAACGCCTGCCAAAACGAGAGCGCCTTTTTGTGCAAATCGTCTGTCCAAACATCAGTCCCGCCTTTTTGGAATTTGCTGCGCCTTTGCGAAATACCTTTGGCGAAATCAGTGCACGTGCAACGCTTTCTGGATTTTTCCCTCACCCGAAGTTAGATGTCTTACTTCGGGTTAAAAATCTGCATACAACTGCTATTGCCTCTAATGTGGAGTATATTATCAACGGCAGTGCAGCGCTTACACCCAGTCTTGTAAGTTGGCAAGGTGTGGAAATGCGAGATAGGCAAGGTGGAGTATTGGTCACCAGCGGGTCTGTGCAAATGTCCGATTTCGATGTTCAGCGATTTGATATTCGATTGAGTTTTTCGAAGCTTTTGCTCTACAATAAGTCTGCAGGCAGAAGTGAAGAGCTTTTGGGGAGATTGGTTGCCAGTTCAGATGAGTTGCGTTTTTCGGGCACACTTGCTGAGCCGATGCTCTCTGGCTCTCTGCGTCTCGATAATGGTCGGCTTACGCAGTTTCGTTCAGGGTCTAGCAAAGGCTCGCAGATTGTGGAAGCTTCTCGCTTTATTACGACCATCGTTGAAGCTGATACTTCTCTTGAAGCCCGCTTGCGACGCAATCCTACACTTAATTTGACGCTCGATGAAGAATTTGAACTTTCTGAGACAGCTCGTGCCATTCGCTCTGCATATAAACCGTCTTTTGTCGATGCGCTGTCCATGTCGCTTCGCGTCTCGACGGTTCAACCGCTGGTTTATACGCTGGTATTTGACCGATTCTTGGGCGAACAACTAGATGCAACGATTGAGGATATGGCAATTACCATCAATAAGCGCCGCTTAAATTATCGTGTGTTTGGTTCAGCCAGTATTACATCAGGACGATATAACTTTTACGGCGTCGCCTTCGATATTGAGCCAGGCGCTACGATGAAATGGTTTGGTGGCGGCTTAACCGATGCCGTGCTTGACATTTTTGCTCGTCATTCACTTCGTGTGCTATCACGAACCCGCAACGAGTTTGAAACTATTGTCTTGCGCCCACACATTGCTGGCACGGTAGAAGATACCCGCATTGAGATTGGCTATTTTCTCAACGAGCGATTCTACAAGGCTCCCAACACGAGCCTCGTTGGAGAAGAAGACCCTAACGCTGTTTTGAATTTTGTAACGCTACTGACCGCTCGTCAATGGTATGCTCCTCCGGGTAGCGCTACGAGCACACTTTCCAGCGAGATGCTAACTGGCGCAGGCTTATCTGCTGGCGCTGGCTTGCTTTCTACGCAAGTTACACGACTTGCTTCAGCCATTCAGGGCGTGCAAGCTATCAACATTGATTTTGCACGCGACCGTAGCGGACAAGTTGCAGGCGTCGATTTTTCGTTTGAATATGCTGTTCCGGGCACAGACGGCCGACTGGTCATTACTGGTTCAGGTTCCACTGCTGCCATCGACTCACTGGGTCGCAGTAGCAACGCCATTAGTAATATGCAACGCTTGGAATATCGTATCAGCCGCAATTTGGTCTTGGAAGCTTTTCGCAATTTTGGTCCTAATAATTTCAACCTGTTTAATAACTCAATTGCGGAACTGTGGGGAATTGGCATCTCATACCGTGAAAGTTTTCACACTTGGGGCGAATTGGGCATGCGTTGGAGCGCATATCTTGATGCTTTTCGCCGATGGATATCTGGTAGCTCGGCTCACAAGAGCGACAGCGCGCAGCACACTGATAGCACTGCACTGCCAAGTGCTATCTCCCGCATCTCTCTGCCCAATCTCAACTCTGCGTTGCCTGCCCCTAGTGGCAAGAAGTTACCTATTTCAGACACTGATACTAGCAGCGCCCTGCTACCAATAGACTCGAGCGCTGTGCTACGTCGTCGTTCTAAATAACTTATCTACTGCATCACACTTGACGAAAGAATGTTTAACTCGCTCTCATGAAGAAACACGCGAACTTGCACGTCAGTTTGCTACAACACTTCAACCCGGTGATATTGTGGCGCTAATTGGCGAACTGGGTGCAGGCAAAACTGAATTTACGCGTGGCATTGCCGATGTCTTTAATGTCGAGGTCGACATTACAAGTCCGACCTTCTCACTACTCAATATCTATGTCGGAAGTGTGCGAGGCAGGCCCGTAGAAATCTACCATTTCGATTGGTATCGCATCAACGATGCAGAAGAGCTGTATAACATCGGCTTTGAAGAGTATTTCTATGGCGAAGGGGTTTGTATCGTGGAGTGGGCTGACCGCTTCCCTAAGCTAATTCCTAAACATGCACGGCAGGTTAGAATTGAAACTGTAGGTGACACTGAACGCCGCATCGTGATTGAAGGTGGATTACCAATTGCGCGTGCTACTTCTTTTTGGCGTCAGTAAACGCTCTGCACAGTTCGTGGTAGAGCCTTTAAGAGCCGCAGGCGATTGCTCTTTAAGCGCAAACGCACTACTGCTGTTACTTCTGAGCCTGCAGGAATTTCCCCTATGGTCGGCGTATCGAGCAGGCGGAACTCTGCTACGGTGTGATTAGGCTCCAACGATTGTCTCTCGACCCTACATTGCCAAAGACGGTCTTGATACAAAATCCATGCTCGGTCGATAGCTATGGCTGGCATGCGGTTACCTTCTCCCACGAGCCGAAGTACCCCCAAAAGATGCTTTTTTGAGGCACTACCTACGGTCGGCATGTGGTCATACCATAGTTCAGCAGTTAAGCTCACCTTCACTCCGTGAAGTGTTACTGCCAAGGGCGCTTTTTCCAAACGACTTCTCGAATATGGGATTGATTGTGCCTGTACCTCAGGCCAGATAACACTTATACTAATCAGCAGTGCTATGCAAAAATATCTTGGTGTGCATGTCATTTGTGCATTGTGTGGTCAGCACTTTATTGCGCTTTTATGCAGACTGCGGTCATATCATCATATTGTTGTTCCTCTGACTGGAATGCCTTGACAGCCTGCAGCACAGCCTGCAAAATGTGTGATGCACCTTCCTTGCGATGCTCCACTAACAATTTTTCCAAGCGTGCCTCACTAAACTGCTCATGCTCACGATTCATGGCTTCAGTAATACCATCGGTGTAAAGAAAAAGCACGTCGCCAGCTTGTAGCAGATGATGCTCTGTCTGATACGGTGTTAAGGTTGGAACAACTCCCAGAATTACTCCTCCTTTTTTGAGCGTGGTGTATGTGCCGTCAGCATGCACCAAATATGGCGGGTTATGTCCAGCATTGACAGATACGAACTCGCGTGTCTTAAAGTTTAGAATTCCGCAAAAGAACGTGGCAAACTTATCGGCTGGTGTATTTTCATACATGATGGTATTGATTTTTCCCACCACCTTTGAAAGATTGAAGGTTTGAGGATGATAGGAGAGCAGGTAGGCTTTGATGGAAGCCTGCAAGTTTGCCATCAGCAGTGCCGCTGGAATGCCTTTGCCAGTTACATCAGCGATGGCAATGAAGAGATGCTCATCATCCAGCATCATCACATCGTAGTAATCGCCACTGACTTGCAAGGTTGGGATATTGATGGCTGCGATGTCATAGTTTGACATCACTGGTAGCTTTTGTGGCAAGAGTGCGGCTTGAATTTCGCGTGCAACTTGCAGTTCCTTTTCAATAGCCTGCTTTTTGAGCATTTCTTCAAACAGCCGTTGCTGCTCGAGTGCGTTTGCCGCCTGTGATGCTGCCAGTGCCATAAAGTCGAGGTCGGAGCTGGAAAACATGGTCTCACTGTAGCGCGCACTGGTCAGGAGCAATCCAAGCGTATCTTCGCCAGCACGTAGCGGTACGGCTATCCGCATTTCAGCGTCGTACAGTTCTGGATAGTGCTCACGTTTGAGTTTGACTGGTGTGCTTTCCATGAACAGCCGTTGCAACTCTGCCTCTGGTAATGGCGGCGACTCCATGCCTTGACACACTTCTGCACGAATCTTGCCATTGTGCCGCACATAAACAGCACAACTTTTAATGAGCATCTGCCCTGCTACAGAACGCAGCAACAGACGCAAAATATCGGTGCGACTCATGCTGACATTATACTCTTTTGCTAGCTCAAGCAAGGTCCGCAGCTTTTGTACAGATTGATCCAGTGAGCGGCTCTGCTGGCGCAGTTCAAGCAGTGTGTAGGCATTCTCAATGGCAATGACAGCAAGCGAGACAAATGACTCAATAAATTTTTTTTCTGCTTCCGAAAATGGCGCCTTGTTAAGTTTCTCACCAAGCCCCAAGTAGCCCAGCTCTCGCTTTGGAGAAATCATGGGGAAAAGTGTCAGTCGAAACTGCTCAGCGAAGGCGTCCTTGTCGTAAAAGGTCTCTGGTGCACCAGTAAGTCCACGGGCAAGCTCTACACGGTAAACTTTCTCCAAGTTTTCCTGATACGATTCGCTGATGATGCAGGCACGAGTAAGCAGTAGCTTACCCATGACCGTTCTCAAAATATGCGAGAGAATAAACTGTAAATTGTCTGACGAGTTAAGAATTTTGCTTGTCTCAAGCAGTGAATTCAAGTCGAACTGGAACACAGTGGCGCTGTTGCCCTGCGTGGAAGGCTCTGGTGAAGATTGAGAGTGCACATCTGACATCTTTCCTACCGTTTATGGTAAGATAGCTCTTAGTAGGCAAAAACCGTGCACTTATGCGTCAGAATTGGGAAGGTGTTTGGTAAGCGTTAAGCGGTTGTGTGAACCGTGTGCAGCGTATTCAATTTCATCGACCAAAAGCCGAATGAGCTTGATGCCCAAGCCGCCACGATGACGTTCTTCAAAGTATTTTTTCATGTCGGGTGTTACATGCTTGCGTAGGTCGTAGCTTTTGCCCTCGTCATCAATCATGACCGCAAAGGATTTGCCGTTGGTCTCGATTGCAATGTGAATCTTATGTGTAGGGTCGCTGTTGTAGCCGTGACAGATGACATTGGTGCAGGCTTCGTCTGTGGCTAAGACAATTTTTTCAGCCTCGCTTGGCGGAAAGCCAAATTTCAGTGCCGCTTCTCGCACAAATTGGCGTGCACGCTCCAGTTCCCCAGTCCGACTCTGTATGGTCAGCGTTGCTCGTATCTTGTCTGACATCACTACAGAAGGATTATGGCGCTGCAGAAGCTTTGAATTTTTCAATTGCTTCTTTTTCGTCGCTGTAGATCTCGTAGAGCATTGGAAACCCTAATAGGTCAAATATCTGATAGATTTTCTCGGGCATATTGGAAAATTTGATGTCCCCACCTTTGCTGCGAACCTCATCAATAAATGCCATGAACACTCCCAATCCTGCGCTGGAAATGTAGTTAAGTTTTGAGAAGTTCATAATGAGATTGTAGCGCTGATTTTGAATCAGCTCTTGAATGGCACGTTCAAGTTGTACGGATGTGTGTGCATCTAAGTCACCTGAAAGGTCTACAATCGTTACAGACTCCACGGCTCGCGTGCTTGCTGAAAACGATGCCATGCTAATTTGCTCGGTTGTGTTAGTTGCGTCCCATGCTCAATTGCGCCTGACAGCGTGCTAAAGAGCTTGGGTGAATATAGGGAGTGTTTGACCACTTTTTCTACGTCTGCTTATCGAAAAGGTTTCATGTACCTGTGGCACAGCGTTTGACCACAAGAATCGTTAAGTCATCCCTGATACTTCCTTGCTCTCCAGCAAACGCATTGACGGCTTCAAAGAGTGCTTTCTTAATCTCGGTCGCAGACTGTTGCCGCATTTGGCTTAACACCTGCAACAGGCGCTCGAACCCAAACTGTTCATCGTTTGCATTGACTGCCTCAATGAGACCATCGGTGTAGAAGACCACAACATCGCCGGGCTGCAATGCTCGTTCCACTTCGCAGATGACTTTGTTGAATGTTTGCCCCCTATCTAAGCCTAAAGCTAAACCCTGCAGCCTGACAATTTCTGCCCCGTTTTCCTTCAGGTGCACCATTGGGCAGTGCCCTGCATTGGAAATTCGCATAGTATGCCGCTCCGTATCAAAAATAGCGTAGAGCGCACTGACAAACGACTTTCTATCCAGACTGCGTGATAGGGTTTCGTTAGCATGCTTGAGCAGTTCAGCTGGACTGTTTGGGTATAGCCTGCAGAGCGATTGAAAGATGCCTTTGAGTTCAGCCATGTAAAACGCCGCCGATGTACCTTTGCCTGAAACATCTGCAATCATCACACCAAATTTGCTGGCATGGCTATTTCTCTGCTCAAGCAGCATGTAGTCGTAAAAATCGCCTCCAACTTCAAATGCTGGATACGATACGCTATCCATTTCATAGCCTTGCACTGCCAGCGGCGCACTTGGCAACAGTCGCAACTGAATCTTTTGTGCCACTGCCAGTTCCTGCTGCATGCGCTCCTTGTCAATGACCTCGCGAATCAAGCGCGAGTTTTGCACCGCAATGGCAGCTTGGTCAGCAAAAGTTGTAATAAGCTCAATATCATCTTTGATGAAGCCATACTCCACATCCTTTGCAACGGTGAGCACGCCAATGAGATTGGCACGTGAGATGAGCGGCACAGACAGCGTAGAGACGATTTTTTCTTCTTCAGCACTGCGTCTTCTCCTCAAACGCCGCGTCCATAGCTTGAGAGGCGCTTTCTCTTTGACAATGCGCTTGTCAGTTGCTACATCATCGACACGAATCTGACGAGGGTTACGTAGCATTTCTTCCCATATAAAACTGGCTTTTTCAGCAAACTCGTGTAGGTTCTTCTCAGAGATATTTTGCCGCACAACCGTCTTGAAGAATCCTTTGCTTGTCTTCCACTGCAAGTTAGGCAGGCGTCCGGCTGTGTCAGCATCCACTGCCTTTGAATCAAAGGGCTGATAGATGTCGAACCAACCGCAAGCGGATTTGCCTGCTACCCCACATGCATAGCCAACTAAAGATGAATAGATTTTTTCTTCATCGAAGACTTCGGCGGCAAAACGGCTCATGGCATAGAGATTTCTCACTTCCGAGGTTTTGCGCTCCAACGCCTCAGAGGTTGGCAAGTATGCAAGCAAGCTGAAGAATGTGGTCAGCAGATACAGTGTCAGAAACCCTGATACGCTTATCAAAAAGTTGCCGACCACGCTACTGTATGCTTCCAAATGTTCAGAAGTATCCGATAGTCCTAATACCGCCAACTCGCCTACCATGCCCAGCACAAGAAATAGTGCACGGATTTTGTCATCGCGGCTCAATGGCAACACCCATGAGAGCCGAAATGCATTGACCAGCATCATAACCGCAGCAAGTAGCGAGACTATCACGGTCATAAACCCATCATTCGATTCGCCGGGTAAGTTTCCTAACTCTGCCATGGCTTTGACCAACAGCAATGCGACCATCGCCAAAAAGTTTGACTGCGTATTTTTTGTGCGGCGAAATAAAATCAGCCTTTCCAGCAACACCAGTGCTGCAAGTAGCACTGCTCCTAAAAAGATGGTTACCAGATGCGTCTTGAAGACTGCTTGCAGAGACTGTGCGCGCAACACTTCCGTAGATGGCATGATGTCGTAGTTTGATTTTGGCGCAACCCAATTGGTTAGCACCATTGCCAACGCCAGCAGTCCCAGCGATACAAACCCTTGCCAGAAAGCGTTGACAGGCTCTATCCAGATTTGTGAATCTGGGGCAGCGCTATGCTTGATGCGATTGCGAATAATGATGTAGAGGGCTCCAAATGCAACAGTTGCAAGCACATCCTTGAGAATATATGGCTCGCTTGAAAGCATGAGGGCTTGCTGTGCATAGAATAGGGCAATGTCAATAATCAGCAAAAGTGCTTCACAGGTTAGGGCTAATGCCGAAAGAAAGTATATTAGCCGTGATGAACTTTGCATAGCGCTGAATATACACTCTATTGCATAAATTCTTTGTGCAACGCCTCGCCTGCAAGAAGTGTTAGAATTGCGTCACAGGCTTTCTCAACCTTAATTACCTGTCTGACTATGCAACTTGCCAAAATTAAACGCTATCGGGATAATGCCTTAGAACTCACGTGGAGCAACGGTCAAGTGACTTACATTACGCTTCAGAAATTGCGTGATGAATGTCCTTGCGCCAACTGCAAGGGCGAAACTGTGCTATTTGAAAGCTATCAGCCGACCAAACTGAAAGTGTTTGTGCCGGGCATGTATGACCTCAAAAAAATTGAGGTTGTGGGCAACTACTCCATTCAACCGCATTGGGGCGATGGGCATCAGACGGGTCTCTACACTTTTGATTATTTGCATAAACTTTCTTCGCCAGTTGCCCCTGAGTAACCCCCTACGCCCGCTTTGCCGCTTTGATTGCATGCGTGCTCAACTTCTTGTATCTTTCTGCAGATTGAGTCACATTTAGTTCAACATTAGAAAGGAGAAGTTTATGCCTCAGCATTCAGCATCTCATGCACGCATGCTCTCGCAAGAGGAACAAAAACGGTTAGCACGCATCATCCAAGCCGGAAAAGATTTGCTCTCAAAACTGCTTACTAATCAAGCCGAGCTTCACTCGCTGCTGAATGGTTTGAACGGCGGCTATGTTGCTCCGCAATTCGGTGGCGATGTCATCCGCGATGGTGCGCGCGTGCTACCAACTGGTCGTAACATCCATGCTATGGACCCATGGCGTGTTCCTTCGGAATTAGCTATGCAGCGTGGGCAACAGATTGCACAAAAACTGCTTGCCGCTCACTGCAACTCCGCCAGCAAGTTTCCTGAAACAGTGGCACAAGTGCTCTGGGGCATGGATACCATCAAAACCAAAGGCGAGCCCATTGCTATCGTCTTAGCTCTGATAGGCGCACGCCCTGAAAAAGATGCTCATGGCAAAATTTCTGCCTACAAACTTATACCACTGTCTGAACTGGGGCGTCCCCGCATTGATGTGCTCATGATGGCTTCTGGCATTTTCCGCGATACCTTTGCCATGCAAATTGATTTCTTAGACAGGCTGGTCAAAGATGCTGCCCAAGCCGATGAGGCTCCAGAAATGAACTTCATCAAAAAGCATGTTGAGGAAATTATAGCAGAAAAGCATGTAAGCTTCGAAGATGCTACAGCGCGAATTTTCACCCAACGTCCCGGCGACTATGGCAACTATGTCGATGACATGATTGAAAGCAGTTCTTGGCAAGATGAAAATGAACTGGGTGAGATGTTCTTCAAGCGTAATGCCTATGCTTATGGCGGTACGAAGAAAGGCAAACTCTGTGCCGCAGTCTTAGATTCTTTGCTGACCAAGGTCGAGCACATCTCGCAAGAAATTGATTCAGTGGAGTACGGTATTACCGACCATCAACACTACTTTGCAGAGTCTGGCGCCATGCGTCAGGCAGTGGCTAAGCGCACAGGCAAGCAAGTCCAAGTCAGCTACATTGAGTCTTTCACCGCTGAGACCACGGTACGCAGTTTGGAATCTACTTTGCGTATGGAAGCTCGCACCAAACTGCTCAATCCGAAGTGGTATGAGACCATGCTCAAGCATCAAGCCAGCGGTGCTGCCGAAATCTCTAGTCGCTTCACCTACCTTTTGGGCTGGTCAGCCACAGCAAAAGCTGTCGATAAATGGGTCTTCGATGAATCTGCCAAAACTTACCTTCTTGATGAACAGATGCGCAACCGCTTGATGAGTCTCAACCCTGCCGCTCTCAAAAATATGGCTGGGCGCTTGCTCGAGGCGGCTGGACGCGGGTTGTGGCAAGCCGATGCCGACACACTTGCTCAGTTGCGCGATTTATACGCCGACTTGGAAGACCGTCTCGAGGGACTTGTTACCTCGTCATGAAAATAACCTGAGCTCCAGAACTTATACGAGGTATTTTGCGTTATCTTGCTGCTTCTTGAGCACGCTCATGCACTTCTGCTGACATTTCTTTGCTTAAAGACTATTCTTGCCTAAAACTTACGGCACCATGTTGTTCAAAGAGCAAGTTCAGCGCTACTTTGAATCCTTACAGGATCATATTTCAGCCTCGCTTGAAGCTCTCGATGGCAAAGCCCGTTTCATTGAGGATGTGTGGGAACATCACACGGGGGGCGGCGGCAAGACACGCATCATCCAAAATGGTGCAGTTTTTGAAAAAGGCGGGGTGAATTTCTCTGCTGTCTGGGGACTTTTGCCAGAGAAGATGGCCGCTAAAATGAATACCGATGTCACACCATACTTTGCCACTGGGGTTTCTGTAGTCATTCACCCTTACTCGCCAATGATTCCCACCGTGCATTGCAACTACCGATACTTTGAGCAATATCATCCCGATGGCTCTGTGAAAACGGCATGGTTTGGTGGCGGTGCTGACCTTACGCCTTACTACCCCTTTCTCGAGGATATCCAACACTTTCATCGTGTTCATAAAGCCGCTTGCGACAAGCACCACCCTGACTTTTATCCCAAGTTCAAGGCATGGTGCGATGAATACTTCTTTATTGCGCATCGCAATGAGACACGCGGCGTTGGCGGCATTTTTTTCGACTATCTCAAAGAAAACTTGAGTGCCACATTTGAGTTCGTCAAATCCTGTGGCGATGCTTTTACGCAAGCATATATCCCCATCGTAGAGCGGCGGCGGCATGAGCCCTTTGGTGAGAAGGAAAAACACTTTCAACGCCTGCGGCGCGGTCGTTATGTGGAGTTTAACTTGGTCTATGACCGTGGTACACTTTTTGGACTTGAAACACGCGGTCGTGTTGAGTCAATCTTGATGTCACTTCCTAAGGAAGCCGCATGGGAATACAACTATACACCGCCGCCAGACTCACGCGAAGCCGTGCTTCTGCGCTGTCTCAAGCCTCGCGATTGGCTCAACGAGACCGCTCTGTGAGCGTGCATGTTTGATGCTTTTCATGCCTTTCCTCATTCCAAGCGCCCGTGAGAAATCCACTCATGGATGCTTCGCTTAGCATGACAAGACCGAAGATGTCATTCCGAGCGGTAGCGAGGAATCCAGCATGGATGCTTCACTTTGCTTCGCCCGGCACGACAACCCGTCGGCATTCTTTGTTACCACCCTGAAAGAATCTTGTTCAGCATATCATCGGCAATGGTTGTGATGGCGCGTGAAATCGCTTCCTGTTGAGCTTGGAAGTTACCGATTGGATAATCCTGTACACCGTTGAAATCTTGCTTGAAGAGGATTTTGTTTTTGACTAAGTCACGGTATGTGGCTGAAACGCGAATGGTAATGCGGTTTTGTGTGGCGCGTTCGGTCTGCCCGCCAATCACGCTTGGCACATCTGAGTAGGCTGTGACCACAGCTTCAATGATGGAGTTAGCTTGCGCGCGCGATTGCTCGATAATCAGCGGACTTTGTGTTTGCACACGCTTGGTTAGCTCTTGTGTCAGGCGCTCACGCAAGTTAGGCACACCGCTACGTGATTCATCATTGAAAATAGGAATTGCAATCGTTTTGATATGAGGCGGTAAGGCAGCACCTGTGAAAGAATAGCAGCCAAAGCTACTCAGCGTAAAAAGTAGCCACAGGACTTTTGTGCCCATGTGTATTAGTATTCTTCTCGGTTGATTTTTCCAAGCCATTTTCGGAAAGGATAGGTCAGTAGCAATACTCTGGCTCGACTCGGACTTAGTGCTGAAAGAAATAGCCCAGTTTTGCCGTCGCTCCATTGGCTTGCCATTTTGGTAGCCAGTTCAGCTGCCACGCTGGGTGGCTGTGCAAAAATATCTTGAATGGTGCGAAAGCGTTCCAATCGCTTTTGCATTTCAGGCGTAGGATGGCGCGTACCTAAAATTTCAGTGCGCACCATGCCTGGGTTGAGCAGCATGATTTCTATGCCAGTATCTTTGTACTCCTCCGCCAGCGAAAATGTCAGGCGCTTGATAGCGGCTTTTGTGGCAGCATATGCGCTTATGCATGCCGTGCTATCAAACTTCTTCTCACTTGAGCCTGCTCCTGCCATGTTAATAATCTTTCCGTGCCCCTGCTTTAGAAAATAGGTCAATGCCGCTCGGCAACCATGATATGTGCCCTTGAGATTGACCTCGATAGGCTCATACCATGCTTCAGGTGGCGCATCTACGATTTTTCGGTAAGGTTCTGCCACACCAGCGTTGTTTATCCACACATCGAGCTTGCCAAATTGCTCCAATGCAAATTTTAACAATTCTTCTACTTCGCCATAGCAAGCCACGTTGCAGGTTTTACCGCGCACATTAGGCGACTGTAGGACTTTGAGCGCTTCTTGCAAATTTGATTGGCTACGCGAGGAAATTACTACCTGAGCTCCTTCCTCTAAGAATTTCTGCGCAATAGCTTTGCCAATGCCTTTCGTCGAGCCCGTAATGACGGCAACTTTCCCCTCAAGGCGTTTCATGTATCTGTAACTTAGGAAGTGTGATTGACTGACCTACTTTAGCCTCTGATGTCAGGTTGCCACCTTGCTTGAACGGCCTACTAACCTTTGGACCAACGTCTTCAGATTTTCTTTGCTTCTGCAAACAGTGTTAGATAGCTCTCGTAACGCATGGGCGAAATGTCGCCATGCTCCACAGCGGCGCGCACCGCACAATCTGGTTCAGTAGTATGTGTGCAAGAAGAAAAGGTACAATTCGGTGCATATTTTCTAAACTCAACAAACAAATGCCTCAATTCCTCTTGGGCAATGCCTTCCAAACTGAACTCTCTTATGCCGGGCGTATCAATTACATATCCATACTCACCTGAGTGTGGCTCTGACACCACTAACATGATGGCATTGCTGGTAGTGTGAGCGCCTTTGCGTGTTTTTTCACTCAATTCTCCTGTTGGTAACGAACTACCTGTCAGCTGATTGATGAGCGTGGTTTTTCCAACGCCAGAGTGACCGCTCAATACAGATGTTTTGCCGATGAGCTTGCTACGCAATTGCTCTATGCCTTCGCCCGTCTTTGCTGAAATTGCAAGCGTATCGTAGCCCAGTTCATTGTATAGCTTCAATAGCGACGGTGCAAGATGCTCAGCATCCAAATCAACTTTGTTTAGCACAAGCAGGGCAGCTAGTCGCTCAAATTCTGCAAACGCAAGGTATCGGTCAACAAGCTTTGGTCGGAAGGGTGGGTCGGTGATAGATGTTACAATTACGAGTTGGTCAATGTTGCTGGCGATAACATGTTCGGTTTCGCCGCTGCGGTTGCGTCGTCGTTCTCTGTTGCGTGAAAGTACGCTGCGACGTTTTTCTACAAAAGTAATGATACCGTTATGCAGAGCTACATCATTACGCTCTTCCAACGGTCGGAAGCGCACCCTATCGCCAACCACTGCCAGCGTAGAGTTCGGATTCTCGCTGAGCGTGGTACGAAGAGTTTTGCAGGTGTAAGTCTCTCCTTGTGGCGTATGCACAAGGTAATAAGGTCCCTGCACTCCGTAGATTACCCCGTGCCAATCATTTTCGTCAAATGTTACGAAGTTTTTTCGACGTAGTGGTGGACTGAGCTTCTTTGCCATACTAGTGCGCAACTAACCAATTTTCTCCAATCCCAACTTCCACAGCTACAGGTACAGTCTTGAGCCCAGCACGCTGTGCCGCCTCTATCATCTGCTTTTTTACTATTGCCGATAGCACATCGAGTTCTGCCTTCGGCGCATCGAAGAGCAGTTCATCGTGAACTTGCAATACCATTTTGGACTCCAATTTTTCTGAGCGAATTTGCTCATCGATTTGAATCATTGCCAGTTTAATCATGTCTGCGGCTGTGCCTTGAATCGGCGCATTGATGGCAGCACGCTCTGCCGCATTTCGGATAGAAAAGCTCTTATGCTTGATGTCTTTAAAATATCGACGACGCCCCAATGCAGTTTCAACATAACCCTGCGTTCTAGCCTGCTCCAAGACCCGTGAGAGAAATTCAAAAATTTTGGGATACTTGGCTTTGTAATTTTCAATGATGGCTTTAGCTTCGCTCTGGCTAATATCCAATCGCTGTGCTAAACCGAACGGTTGAATGCCATAGAGCACACCAAAATTGACTTCCTTTGCCTTGCGACGCATCTCTGGCGTAATGTTTTGCGTCTCAAAAATCACCTTTGCCGTTGCACTGTGAATATCTTCACCATTCTTGAAGGCACGCTGCATAGTTTCATCCCCTGACAGCTCTGCCGCAATACGCAATTCAATCTGGGAATAATCTGCCGAAAGTAGCATGTAATCGGGGCGACTGGCCACGAATGCTCGGCGGATTTGTCTACCAATCGGCGTACGAATAGGAATGTTTTGCAAGTTTGGGTTCGAAGAAGATAGCCGCCCTGTTGCTACCACACTCTGATTGAACGAGGTATGCACTTTGCCCGTTTTCTTGCGAATCAGCGACGGCAGTGCATCCACATAGGTGGATTTTAACTTTTGTAGGCTACGGTACTCCAAAATTTTTCCTGCAATCGGAAATTCTTCCGCCAATTCTTCCAAGACTTTTACATCGGTAGAGTAGCCCGTTTTGGTGCGTCTTTTAACGGGAAGTTTCATTTTCTCAAACAGCACCTGCGCAATTTGCTTGGGCGAATCGATGTTGAAGATTTCTCCAGCAGCAGCATAGACTGCTTGCGCCGCTTCTTGAATAGCCACATCTAAGGTTTTTGAAAGCTCGCTTAACACACTGGTATCGATTGCAACCCCAGCATACTCCATTTCAGCCAGTATCCGCAGCAGTGGAAATTCAATTGCTGTGCAAATGTTCATCAAAGCTGGCTCGTGCGATAGCTTTCCATGAAGTATGCTCTTGAGTTGCAATGCCATATCTGCATCTTGGCAAGCATAATTTTTGAGGTCTTCAATGGGCACTTCCTCGATTCTCTTCTGCAGTCTTCCTCTTCCCACAAGGTCGGTGTAGCGCACAGTGCGCAACTTTAGGTATTCGGCGACCATGTCGTCTAAGTTATGCGGCTCATCTGGATTGAGTACATAGCTTGCCAGCATGGTATCGAAATATGGCGGTGCCAGCGTGATATCGTAGTTTTTCAGCACGGTGTAGTCATACTTGAGATTCTGCCCGACTTTGCAAATGTTAGGATTTTCTAAAATCGGCTTCAGGCGCTGCAAGGCTTCTTGCATTGAGAGTGTATGGCGAAAATCTATAGCATAAGCTTCGCACGCTTTGACGGCAAAAGAAATGCAGACCAACTGCGCTTCCAAAGCATCCAGACTTGTGGTTTCTGTGTCAAGTGCAAACTCTTTAGTATGCTCAAGTTTTTGTAGTAATTCTGTTAGCCCTTCTGGTGTGTTGATGAGTGTGTAGTTTCCTACAGACTGCGGTGTCGGCAATTGGCTGGTATAGTCTTCCCCAATGTTTGCCCCAAAATCAAATGAGATGTCATCGTCGGGGTCGGCTGCACGGTCTGCTTCTGCAAGCTGGCTACTGTCGTCTATTACGATGCTTTTGTCGCGTCTGAGGCGGGCAAGAAATTGCTTGAATTCTAATTCTTCTAGCACTGGTATCAGCAGCTCTGGCAACGGCGGTTTTCGCTCAAGTTCTTCAATAGCTATTTGAATTTGCAGGTCGGTTTTAATTGTTACAAGGAACCGACTGAGCTGCAGCTGGTCTTTTGCTTTCAGCAGGTTTTCGCGCAATTTTGTTTTTTTGATGAGGTGCGCATTCTGCAGTAACGCTTCTAAGGAGCCATACTCATTGAGAAGTGCTGCCGCTGTCTTAGGTCCCACTCCATCTACGCCAGGGATGTTGTCGGAGCTATCACCCATCAGCGCCAGCATGTCAATGATTTGCTCAGGATAGACGCCGTATTTTTCTTTGACTTCCTGACGACTATAGTGCTCAAATGCATCATCGTCTTTAGATGGTTTCAGAATGTGGATATGCTCATTGACAAGCTGCGCAAAATCTTTGTCTGGCGTGACAAGAAAGATGTCGCACTCGGTCTCAAATTTTTTAGCCAGCGAACCCATGATGTCATCGGCTTCGTAGCCCGGCATCTGTACGGTCTTTACTCCGTAGCCTTCCACGATACTGTAGATTTTTTCAAGCTGCATTAAGAGGTCATCAGGCGGCAGTGGGCGATTAGCTTTGTATTCAGGATACTTTTCGTGTCGGAAAGTTTTTTCTTTACTATCGAAAGCAACGGCAATATAGTGCGGCGCATAATGTTCAATCAGTTTGATGAGGGTGTTGGTAAAACCAAATGCTGCACCGGTTGGAAACCCGGTTTTGGTTTGCATGCGTGCTGGCATGAGCGCATAGTAAGCACGATAGACAAGAGCCATACCATCGAGCAAAAACAAAGCCGGACGAGAGTATGGCGCGTTGTTAGGCATTTCAGTTACTTTGTCAGTTTCACACTTAGCGTGCCGTCATCTATGATGGTTAGCGGTGTGTTTAGGAAACCCGTTTCGGTAAGTGACTTGATTATGGCAATAGCATGATTTTGCACATCATAGACAAGGATAACCCGTCTCAATTTGCCGCGTGGGAATACTCTTGCCACGCTGCTCAAAACCACCGCTTTGTTCATCTATTCCAACTTCAACGATGGCACATATTCCTATAATTCCCTGAATGTTTATATGCCATAGGTCGGAAAATTGCCCAGTGAAGCTCCTGCATCAACGACGCTGTGAGCCAACTTATCAAGTTTCCACGATTTTCGTCCTAAAACATTTCCGTCTTGCACATGCTGTGCATCCTTGCCCTTTGCACCAACTAAGTCACAGTGTTTCTCGACGCTATTAATCACCTGTGCGGCATACTTGGAGTGCTCTTGATACGAGGCTTCAGAAAATCCCGAATGCAACGATAGCAATTTTCTTGTTACGGATTGTTTATTTCAGCTAGTCCTTTTTTCGGAGCGCATGCAATGTCTTGTTCAGCCAGTAGCACTTTAAGTGTTGATATGCAGCATTGGCATAGCGCTGACATGATTGTTATCTATACTCATTACTCTAAATTCCATCCTGCCATACAAATTTGTAGTGCAAAGGGGGCAGATAACCAAAGCATGAAAAGCGAGATGACAGAATGGACGCGGTTACAAGGTTTCAGCATTAGACCAGCGCCTTTTCGGTAGTGTTGTCGAAAAAGTGAACTCTAGTTACATCAATTACGCATTCAAATTCATCACTGAACTCGTGCGGCGTACGTGCGTCAAGACGTGCAACCAGATGTTTGGTCTCTTGTACTGTTGGCAGTTGCAGATAGACGAAAATCTCATTTCCCATTGGTTCAACTATCTCAAGGTGTAACTTTGCACGAGCCGCTACAGCAACTTTCTCTACTTCGTTGACATCATGAATATCCTCGGGGCGTATACCCATCGTGATGTCGGCACCGATATACGCTTTCAACTTGTCTGCAATGTTTTGGGGCAGGCGCACGTCCAGCATACCAGTTTTATCCCTGAAGCAAAGTGCGCCATTTTGATACAGCGACCCTTGAATAAAATTCATAGCTGGGCTACCGATAAACCCTGCTACGAACTTATTTGCAGGATTATTGTAGAGGTTAAGCGGTGTATCAACTTGCTGAATGACGCCTTTGTTCATCACCACAATTCGGTCTGCCATGGTCATTGCTTCCACTTGGTCGTGTGTGACATAAATCATCGTTGCGCCCAGCATGCGATGCAGTTTCGAGATTTCTGTACGTGTCTGTGCGCGTAGCTTGGCGTCAAGGTTCGAGAGCGGTTCATCAAAGAGAAAGACTTTCGGATTGCGCACGATTGCCCGCCCTAATGCTACGCGTTGGCGCTGCCCGCCCGACAGTGCCTTTGGCTTTCGGTCGAGATACTCCAGCAGTCCAATCGTCTTTGCCACCTCTATGACACGACGCTTGATTTCTTCTTTGGGTACGCGGCGCAACTGCAAGCCAAACGCCATGTTCTCAAACACCGTCATGTGCGGATACAGTGCATAATTTTGAAACACCATGGCAATGTCGCGGTCTTTGGGCGGAACATCGTTCATGCGCCGACCATCAATGAACAAGTCTCCACGCGAGATTTCCTCCAGCCCTGCAATCATTCTCAGCGTCGTCGACTTCCCACAGCCAGATGGACCAACCATTACGATAAACTCTCTGTCTGCAATACTTAGGTTGAAATCGTGCACGACTTTGATGCCCCCTTCGTAGATTTTCTCGACGTTTTTGAGTACGACAGTTGCCATGGCTTGACTAGGATGTTGAGTTGATAGAGAATTGGAAAAGGTGCAGTTGTATTGCTTTGGAATATAAGTATTGAGGCTGGCGACTACAAGGGTTAAAACTGTGGCTGAATCAGTAGCATGGCATTTAGGTTCGCTAGGGGGGAATACGCCACGCTACCGTGTGGGGTTAGCGTATGGATAACTTCGATTAGCTAAGCAGTAACCACGCTGCCATAATCACCAGAATGATGAGGCACTCCAGAATGTCTTTTTGAGAAATCGCAGCTTTGGAGCTTTGTTTTGATGCTTTATTCATACCCGTTCCTTCTCAATTTTAGATTTTTTGCCAACGAGATGATGGCTTTGGGTGTGTAGGGTAGCAATCGGCTTTAGCTTCACAAAGATAGGCTTTTTGTAGGATAGTCCCAAAATCTTTTTACTCGGCAAGCACCTGTTTGTAAAACTTTTCATACAGTGGAACGATGCAGGCGGTATCGTAGCGCAGGGCTGTTTCACGTGCGCAGTGTGCCATACGCGCATAAAGCGATGAATTGCTAAGCAGCTCAATTGCTCGTGCTGCCAGTGCTTCCACATCTGCTTTGGATACAGTATAGCCGTTATCACCATCCTTGATTAATTCAGGTAGACCGCCAACCCTGTAGGCTACAACTGGCACACTGCATGCCATTGCTTCAAGTGCCGCTAACCCAAAGGATTCCGTTTCACTTGCCATGAGCATTAGGTCGGAAATGGAGAGTAGCTCGACTACTGCTTCTTGCTTGCCCAAGAATCTGACCCGCTCAGTTATTCCCAACTCGCGCGATAGGTGCTCTGCCTCGGAGCGTTCAGGACCATCACCGACCAGTAGCAATCGGCTTGGCACTTTTTGTTGAATCAATGCAAATGCTCGAATCACATCCTTTACTCGTTTGACTGGGCGAAAGTTTGAGATGTGAATCAGGAGTTTCTCATCGGCTTTAGCAAATGCGGTGCGGTAATGCATGCAATCTCGGCGCACAAATTCTTTCGTATCCACAAAGTTTGGAATCACGACCACTTCTTTGAGTGGATGAAAATCTTGCATGGTCTTTTCTCGCAAATACTGCGACACTGCTGTGACGCCATCAGATTGATTGATGCCAAGTCGCACTGCGCCACTTAGGCTTGGGTCTATGCCAACCAGTGTAATATCGGTGCCATGCAGTGTGGTAATAATTTTCGTTGTTTTGCATACTCTTGTCAGTGTGGCTTGGTCACGCTGAATTTCGCGAGCAAGAAAGGCACTGATGGCATGGGGAATGGCGTAATGAACATGTAGCAAATCCAACTCTTCGTAGCACATCACTTCCGCCATTTTTGACGCCAGCGAAATCGAGTATGGCGGAAACTCAAAAAGCGGGTAGGTGCTGATTTCTACTTCATGATAGACGATGTTTTCTGAAAATTCACGCAAGCGAAATGGCAAGCTGTAGCTGATGAAATGCACCGTGTGTCCTTTTCCAGCCAATGCTTTACCAAGCTCCGTAGCCACTACGCCACTGCCGCCATATGTCGGATAGCAAGTTATGCCAATTTTCATGGCGTATTTATCGCCCGATGTGTTACAACTCTTCGGCTGCAATTTAACATTTGACGCAATTCTACAACTTGCACTGGCATGTTATCATTTCAAAAAATGGCAATTCATCCCAAACGCCCGTTTTCATGGCAGGTTTAGCACATCAAGTCGCACTGCTTTAGCATTTTTCTCAAATGACTCTCTGCCCTCAAATACCAGTTGTCTCAATTTGCCTTGCACAACAAACTGTGCCCGATTGTGAGTAAAAAGACTACGAAACTTCTCCTTCGTGAGCGTTGAGGTGTAGCGTGCTGTGTTTTCGGAACGCGTGGTAAACATCAATCTGAGTGAATCGCATACAATCGTTTTGCCTTCAACTTGAAAGAATGCGCGCTGAAGTGCGTAAATGTCAGGTGAAGGTGATTCTAATGTGAAGTTGCATGTAACGAGCATCGTATCGTTTTCGCGATATGTAAAATCAAGCTCGGCTCTTCCATCTTCACCTGTAAATTCAACGCTCCTAACGAAGTACATCAAGCCAAATTGCGTGGAAAAAGATTGAATTAGCATTGATGTCTTGCAAGCCGCAAGGCAATTAGCCAGAAGAAGCAAGCAGAGCAGCGTATATGAGTATTTCATTGTTCGCTGAAACAAAAAGGAATCGCCTCGTGAGCGATTCCTTCGCTTACCACAATGACCTTGAGTCCTATTCGCCTGTTACAATCACATTGTAGATTACAACAATGCCCAAATAATTGCTCGTCTGCATATCAACTGTCGAGACTTTGGTAATACCGGCGTTCTTTGCTGCCTTTTGAATACTGGCATCACCAAAGCCAATAATGCCGAGAATTATTGTGCTACTTGCTTGACCAACCTTTGGTCCGATAGGGTTGCTGGAAACCGCAACTGGCGTCACTATGGTACATGCACTCAACATAGCTGCAGTGAGGAGTGCAAAAAAGAACATTGCAGGTTTTCATAGTTTGCTTTGGGGTTAGTTTAGACGAGCGAGATGCTCACCACAAATCTAAGAACTTGAACGCAAAAGAACCTACGCCTTAGCAATTATTTAACAAGCAACATCTTCTTCGTTGCCACAAATCTGCCTGACTGCAAGCGATAAAAATACATGCCCGTTGAAAGCTCATAGCGAGCAGCGTTGGTGTATGAGCCTGCCCCTTGCCTTGCACCGACCAGCGTGGCAACCTTTCTGCCTAACACATCAAAGAGTTCCAAGCGCACCTCGCCCGATTCTTTGAGCCAACATGTGATGACGGTCGTCGGATTAAAATGGATTTGGATAGTTCTGTAAGAAGCCTGTATTCATGTGGCGGTCATAACCGCGAGCGTAACCGTGCCCAAATCAGAATCGTGTCGTTCAAATCGGTTCGGCGGAGATATTGATGCACGTTGCCGACCTTGACTTTTTGAATCCACAAATCAGTAGTGTGTTTCTTCGCTCGTCGTGCCTCTGCTGCGTAGCGACGGCGTATCGGAGAACGACGCCAGCTCAACGCCATCTTTCAAGATTGAGAAGCCAGTGGCCAAAATTGTGTGGAATGCAATCTGAACGGTAGGGCATCGGCAAGGGATGCAATGCTTGGGGCGGCACGGCTGAATGGACATGCTCGGCAACGCGCAGAGTCACTCGGCATGTCTTCAGTTTGTCATGCTGAGCAATGCGAAGCATCCACATTAGAGTGTCTCGCTATCACTGAACTAAGCGAAATACAGTTGCTGATTACTTTTTTGTCGCCACAAAGAAGAGTTCATCTCCTTCAAGTTTATCGTCATATTTCACATTGCTTTCAGCAAATTTCCTAATCTTATCAAAATTATATGGGGAGGAAGTGAAGAAAGTATTTTCAAATCCTTGATTGAGAAGAGCAGGCTCTAAAAATTCTTTATTCAGCGCTAAAACATGGTGCATACCAAAGCCGTGACCCATGATTTGCGACATGGACTCACAATTCGGGACAAATGCGATTAATTTTCCTTTGGGCTTCAACAGTTTTAGAAATAAGTTAAACAAATCTCTGGGGTAAGGCACATGCTCTATGACATGAGAGGTATAAATTGCATCAAAGCACTCTTGATATTTTTCCAATTCGTGAAGTGAATCAATCATTCTGACTCCTAAATGCTTTTTAGCATATCCGCCTCTTACTTTTGAAATTTCATAACCATACACATCGTAACCTGCGGCGGAAAGTTGATAGGAGACATAGCCCCAAGATGCACCAAAGTCAAGCACTTTACCACGTTGAATGAAAAGATTTAATAAGTTTAATTTTTCGGTAAAATCAACGGGCGTGCCTTTGAAATTAACTTGCTTCCACTTCTCAATGGTTTCAAGTGAAGGCATGTCGGTTGTAATTCCCTCTTGATAATCTTGCTGATAGTATTTCTGATTGTATTCAGGGGTTTCTTTTGGATAGCGAAACATCAAGCCGCAATTATGGCATTTGCGAAGTTGTATGATGAGCCTACGTCGCGCAATAAGTTCATTATCGAAACTGCCACAGTAGGGGCATTGGCGCGGCTGTCTTGCTAAGTAACTTTTTATGAGATAGAGAGAAAATGCGCTTTTTTCTGACATATTTTCGCATTGAATTTTAGATTTTCAGACATCCAAAAACATGTGCTCACAAACTTTGAAAGTGATAATGCATGGCTAAGGGGCGTGCGCCGATTGATTTGAGACTTCAAAAATTTGCACCCCGTCTTGGTCATATATTTTCGCATACCTTGCTAACTTTTCTGCTGTTCCCCCAAGCTGTCTTTCATGCTCACTCAAAAAGATATAATCAATCTTATACTTTCTAAGAACTTCTTGCTGCAAATGCACATCATCGCTTTGAAAAAAACGCATCACATCATCTGCTCTTTCTTTTATGTCTTCCCCATAGCCCAGCAAGGGTCTTTTTTTAGCACCGTTGAGAATATACAAGCCTGTTTCCACACTACATAACACATTTCGTCCCTCTTTCTGTTTGAGAAATTCATATGCTTTCATATGGCTCTTTGGCACATATCCCATATATCCTCCTGAATCAGATGTCCAGCGCCATACATACGCCAGTTGGGAAGGCAAGGACAGAACCAGAATAGCTGCAATTATCACATCCGGTTTTAGCGACTTGAACCCATACTCATAAAGTAGAAATGCGCACAAACCTGACAGCGGAATCCATATTCCCAATTTGAAGCGTGCGGCATAGACATTTGTGCCGAATTCTAAAATTCTCTTTACTGGTTCCGTGAGCGCCCCCAGATTCAGTGCACCTTGCTCTACAACTTTCAGCGCATCATGGTGCGGCGATACCGATATGGCGGTAATAGCTAATACCCAACTCCCCAATAGCACAGCGGTTCGTGTTTTTTCTCCAGCCTGAATCCAGTTTAGAATATCCATTCGTTTCCAGAAGAATGCACCTATTAGCAACGCCGTGCTTAATACAAGCCATAACGCTCGGCTTTTCGCCGCATAATCTCTGATGATAAATTCCGACAGACCAATTGTTGCCGCCACGCTCGCCAGCAAGATGAGCACATAAAATGCGCGATGCCGTTTCTGCTGCATGAGTACTGCAAAAGATGCGGTCACCAGCAGTGCGATACCCGTCCAGATTGCCACAACCTCAGCGTTATAGAGCTGCACAGTGTATTGTGCAACCGATAGTTTTGCTTCTGGAATTTGCTGATACAGCTTCCAAAGTATTGCTGCTACAACCAAGCCTAATAGTGTTGTTCCACCAGCTTGAAGCACTTGCTTTGCGCTGCGACCTTTAGGCTGTGCCTTTTGTTCCGCTAAAGCATATACCAGTGTCCAAATGACGACCATCACGCCGTAAATCAATGCCGAGGCAGGATGGATAAAGGTTGCCATAAAAAGCATGCCACTTGCAAACCATATTTTTTTCTTGTCAATTGTTACTTCCGATGTGTCATACACGCCATGAAGTAGAATTAGGGTGTATAGTCCGAAAAAGCGTGCCATCAAGTAATATGGGCGGTTCATGCTTGTGAAAGTCACCAATTGATTACCCTCGTAGAACTCAAAGCTAAGTACATGATGCTCCCCAACCCAGTTTGGCAAAAAAAATGCATGTTGCCATGAACCCGTGCTGATACCTTGCCATAGCCAATTGAGCGTCAGCCAAGTTCCTGATATTCCAGAAGCAAAATAGGTAAGTATGAGCGCTGCACAAGCGATTTGTTCGTTCTTCAGAAATGTGTAGAAGAATCGATATGCTGCCCATGCACATAGACCGTTCCACAGCATTTCTATCAGCATGAGCATAATCGGACCAGGAATTCCCAGCAGCATAGCCACCCAGCCATATGGCACGAAAATATGTGCTAAGGCACCGGCTCGTAGAAAGATATTGACATCTCTCTCGAGCACAATTGATGACAGATAGTTTTCTTTTGGTGATTCTATTGTCCATACCCAGCCCGATGGGTCTCTGCCCTGTATAAAGGTGTAAGTATGCGAGTCTGGCGTATTCAAAATCTTGAAGAGATGCACAGCTGGTGACCACAAGGTGGCGAATACTACTATTATCCAAACCAGCCTTGGCACTTCGGTTTTTTTGGCACTCTTTATCATGTACTTATCTGGCTTCTTTGTTCAAGTAGCCAATATAGACCCAGTCTCCCCAGAGATTTTCACATATATGATTTTGTATGCCTATCAGGCTAACAAGGGTAGATTTGATTGGGAAGAAGTTAATGTGCGCATCGAGCGTATAGTAGTAGTATCTCTGGCGTGGCACCACTACAATCAATTGTCGTCTGGCAATCCGCTTGAGTTCTGCCACAGCTTTACTAAGATGTCGAACATGCTCGAGCGTATGGTGACAGGTTACAATATCAAAGGATTTATCGGCAAAGGGAAGATTTTCTACGTTCACCTTATGGTATGTGCCGCCCACTATCTCTACATGGTCTAATAAATCGCATGCATGAGTTTCATACTTTTTCAGTGCAGCTACTTTGTTTGCAAAATAGCCCCCTCCGCAACCTACATCTATTAGGGATTTGGCTTCTGGGTCTAATGCTTGCATGATAAATTCAATACACTTCGTGTTTAAGTCCGTCTCTCGGTCTCGCGCCAAAGAATCCAGTTCTTGGTAAAATTTGGCAAACTCCTCATCCGACCACTCATAAACCAGTGATTTGAGGTTCATAATTTTGTCAATGTTTTTGCGCTTGAACCAGATGTAGAACAAGGGATACATGAAGAACTTATTATCTCGAATAATCGGTGGCAGGCATTCATCGAGTATGAAACGTATTACATTGGTCAGGTTACGGTTCATAGTTCGATAACGCTTTGAGTTGCTGCACTTTCTGCCTCTGTTCGGCTGCAAAGCGTGTGTTGATGCTTCGTTTTATAGCAAACAGACCAAAGAGCATTTTCATAGAGTCCTTGATGGGTGAAACCCGCGAGTTCGGCGAGTTTATCCAAGTTACGCCCACTTCTTTTACAGAGAAGCCTAACTTTTTTGCCCAGAGCAGTACCTCTACATCAAACCCAAAGTGCTTGGTTTGCACACGTGAGAAAATTTCCTTAGCCGCATGATGCCGGAATGCCTTGAATCCACACTGTGTGTCTCGAATGCCGTCTATCACTATCCACCGCACAATACGATTGAAAATTTTTCCCATTGCTTCGCGGTAAAATGGTTGATGCTTCACCACATTCGAGTCAGGCTGACCACGCGAGCCGATTGCCACATCAAAGCCTTGCTCTAATGGGCGCATCACTTTGGCAATCTCTGACAAAGGTGTTGAGAGGTCTGCATCCATGAATAAGATAATCTCTCCTTTGGCACGCATCACGCCATGTTTGACCGCTGCTCCCTTTCCTGCATTTTCGTCGAGACGCTCTAAGACCAATCGTGAGGTTGGTGTTTCTATTTCAAACTTGCGGACAATCTCTGCCGTGTCATCTGAACTTCCGTCATCTACGACAATCACCTCCCAATCTGAAAAGTGCTTTGGCAGATATGACACAATTTCCTGAAGAGATGCGCCAATGCGCTTTTCTTCGTTAAAAGCCGGTATCACAATTGAGAGTTGCATTAGTATGGTGATAGGCGTGGGTTTAGTTCAATATACATCGCTTGCTCTTGTGCTGCTTTTGCCTGCGCTGCATAGTAAGCAGGTGGTTTAAGCGCAAAACCAGCAATGAACCAAAACGGGAATGTCAGTGCTGTCCAGTGTGATGACCAGCCAAAGATACCGTAGGTATAGAATGCTAAAATTGTCACCCAGACAAAATACTTCATCACCAAGTTCTTGTCATACTTGCCTGTGGCACACCGCTGCAGGTTCTTCAAAATCAGAATCCACAGGCTTAGTATCAGGATGAGATACACGCCAAGTCCTAAGTATCCAAGGTCATACATGAACTCCAGCACATCTGAATGCGCTGTACCGGGCTTCCCATCATGGATAAGGTTGATATCCAAGGAATGGCGCAGCATGCCTCCTCCAAAAAATTTATCGGCAAACGATTGGTTCTCGAAGCTATCGAGCAGCCTATACCAAATACCTGTTCTCCCGCTCAAACTTGCTGCCCACAGTCCACCCTCAAGAATTGCAAAAATGTCTGAGAAGAACTTGCGTGAGAAATCAGTAAAGAAAAAGAGCGGTAGTGCTACAGCAAGGAACAAGCCCAGCAACCCCCACCGTCTATTAAGCCACAACCATACTACTGTGACAATCCCAGCCCCCAGCACCACACCTCGTACGAAAGATGCAGCTACCACCACCACAGCCATCAATATAAACAGCCAATATCGCTGCCGATTTGGCTCATCTGATTTGCTCAGAAAGTAGTAGCACAGTGGAACGAGCACATAGAGCGGCATTGCCAGCGTGCCAGGAGTCCGCATAGAAGCCAGCATACCTAAATGCTTTTTCCTCAAGGCCGACATCAGCATAAGTCATTTGTGCCACACCAATATCTGCCAGTTGAAAGATGCCCGTTAGTTGCAGGAGTAGTCCGATGAATGGGACGATGTATGACCACACATACAGGCGACCAAAATGGTCAAATTTCTCGGCGGTATCAAAGTAATACCAGCCTGCACCGAACATTACAAATGGCGCAATCAGCTTGGCATACAGTGCCAGAAGCATCTTCTGGGAATGGTGAGCGTAAAAAGCTAATCGTTACAATGACTGCAAAGAACACCATCAACGGCGCAATTTTTGTACTGAAAGGATACTTCCTGACTCTACCGTATGAGAGTGCCAGCAATACGAGTGCTAGTATGGCTGGCAGTAGCGTATAGACGATACGCTGAATGTTTAGCTTCACTCCACCCACATAGATATCTACAAACCAAAATATGTCAATAATCTTTTGAAAAGCCACCACATACATGACCAAGCGCAGTGGCGATAACACAAAGGTGTACACAATCAGCGCTACGCCTATGATGACAATTATCAACTTGACCTCAGGTGTCAGCATCATCCTATTTCTCCATCGTGATGTTTAGTGTTGATACTTCCGCAGCAAGTTTTTCTCCATGTTCTGGACATTGCACATAGCGGCTATAGCTCGATTTGGCACCGCTCATCCTGTGTCGCCAACTCTACAGACACGACGCCGATTGCTCTTTCAAAACAGGTCCAGAAGTTTTTTCTCTGTTGGATGATGAGGAAGGTTTCGCTTGTGAATCTAAGCAATTTGATGGTTTCTTGCAAGTCAGACATGCGTTGTATCTCCTCATCTCTCCTATACTATCTTGGCCAAATCTTTCCCTGCTTTCCTAAACAAAGGATTCAGGCTCGTTACCAGTAGCACTCAGCAAGCAAGGTCAACATCTTTCAGCCCCGCTTTGCTTCAGTCTGTCACCATCTTTCCTAAAAAATCAAATATCCTCAAGGACTTATCAAGCATGGCTATTACGAAAAATTTCCTGATATACGCGTTGTATATTTTTATGGTAATTTTCCCAAGTGAACTGCTTCACATACTCCGCCGCACTTTCGCCCATTGTGCGTCTCAACTCGTCATTTTCATAGAGTAGTAGCAATTTTTCTTTCAAAGCTTCAACATCGCGTATTGGGACGACGAACCCATCTTGATTATTTCTTGGACGCATGCCGCAATTTTCAGTAACAATAACAGGCACTCCGCAAGCCATTGCCTCTGCTACAACCATGCCAAACGGTTCTAAAAGCGCAGGCAAAACAAAAACAGATGCATTTTGATAATAGTAGCTTAACTGAGCATGAGGGACTGAAGGAATATATTTAAACAAATCGCCATATTTCGAAAGAATCGGCTTGAAATCATCTTCAACAGGGCTAATTAAAACTAACTCCATATCTCTGCGCTTTATCTGCTTGAAAGCTTCTAAAAGATAATAAACACCTTTTCTAAATCCTATACTTCCAATTAAGAGTATTCTGAATACTTTATCAAGCTTT
>AFSR01001294.1_pt1 | contig 84323 bp, 68 predicted proteins | sample 296848 | NCBI WGS metagenome assembly AFSR01 (sample SAMN02954305, study PRJNA68063) | hot springs metagenome | biome: terrestrial; feature: Mushroom and Octopus hot springs; material: microbial mat core samples; isolation source: Yellowstone National Park Mushroom and Octopus hot springs ...
CATTGCTTGCTTCAAGCGCATCAGGCGGACACACAATTTATCGAGCCTTCCCACAATTCTATGATGACATCATAGTCATTTCTCTACGCCTCTATCTTGGAAAGAAGCAATTGCTCATAACTTGATGCTGATGCGTAAGAAGTTTGACTGTGTGCTGATTTCATACATTTCGGCATACAGCCTATCGACTCTCTTGCCTGCAATGCTATCAATCCCCAAACAGTTTATAGTGCTTGTCGACCGTCACCCGCTCCGAAAAATTTATGAGATGCTTTTCAAAGAGCGCGTGATGCTTGCGTGGGAAAGCGAGCAGCGCTCCGAAACACTCTTACACCAAGAAATGTTGCGCGGCGTTGACCCAAACTATGTTCCTCAATCAGTGCCGTGGAGATGGTCGTTGCCGTTGCCCGCGACGGCATATGCAATAGCAAAGCAATGGCTTCGTGATAACGGGTTATGGAATGAGCAAACAAATTCAGCTAAAGCTTTTGCGCTCATTCACGCAGGCGCGTCAAAAATGCAAAACTATAAAAAAATTCCTGCACCTAAATTTGCTGAAGCAATCAATTGGCTGATGAAACGAGGCTTCGCAGTCGTTGTCATTGGAACACCAGACGAAAGAGAGAGCTTGACGGAACTACAAGCGTTTGTAGACGCACCGCTTCACGGTTGTTTTCATCTTGATTTACTTTCCGTGTGCGCCTTAATTCAATTGTCTGCGGTGTTGCTTAGCAACGACAGCGGGCTGGGGCATTTGGGAATTTTATTGGACACGCCGACGGTGCGTATTTTTGGACCATCGTTTTATTGGGGATTTCGAAAATGGAAGCCGGGCGCGTTTGAGGACGTCTTTCAGCCGATTGCCTGTTCGCCCTGTCTACGCTTAGGGCTTTTAAACACACGCGGCTTGAACGCACATAATTGCGGGCATCGCAACTGTCTCAATGAACTCGACGCCGGACTACTCATCAATTCACTACAGACCGTTCTCGGCGTGCAAGCAAACAACGCCTCATCTGAAAAACTAAATGAAATTGAACCCAAATAAAATTCCCGTCAATCAACCTTGCGTGATTTGCAACGGGCATGAAAGCCGCGCACTCATCGATTTGGATTTCGAGCAATTTGGTTATCCTGGCAAATTTCACCTGCGCCAGTGCGTGTCATGCAACCTGATTTTTAATTCGCCGAGACTGCTCGACCAAGAGTTTCCAAAACTCTACGATGCAAATTATTATTTTTTCAGCCAGACTGCTCAACAGGCAATCGCTCACGTGAAATCGCAATACCTGCGCAGCATCGCCTTAATCGAGCACGAGCACGCGCCCACATCGCGCCGCATCGTCGAGATTGGGTCTGCAAAAGGCTATTATCTTGCCCTGCTTAAAGCACTTGGTTGGACGGTTCAAGGGGTAGAGCTGTCAGCTTTTGCGGCATCATTCGCCGAAAGAATGTTTGATATTCCTGTTTTCAACGGAACGGTCGAGACTTACAGCGACCAGTGTAAAGAGAGATTCGACGTCGTGGCTGCATTTGACGTCATTGAGCATGTTCTTGCGCCCGATAAGTTCGTCCGTGCAATCTCACAGCTTTTGAAGACTGGCGGAACACTGATTCTGGATACGCCAAACGGCAATGCGAAACACATTCAAACACATCGCGAATTATGGAGCGGATTTATTCCATTTCATATTTATTTTTTCAATCAGCAAAACCTTCAACGCTTGCTCGAAAAATACGGTTTCTCGGTCTCCACAGCGTTCAGCTATAATAATGCGTTTCAATCATATCAGGAGCGAAAAAAAATGGTAGAGCCTTCGCTAAAAGAAAAAATTTATGAAACCCTTGGCATTCGAGGCGCACTGTCGGTGCTCAAGAATCGTGTGATGTTAATCGGAGAAACGAAATCGCGTTTGAATAAACTCATTGCGCAGGCTGCCGCCGACGTTCAAAAGATGCCCAAGTATATGGACACGCCCGATGCATCGTTGCCGCTCGCAGCGACGCTTGAAGGTGAGAACTTGGTCATTATCGCTCGTAAACTCTGACGCCTTATTTGCAAATGCGCTACTTCGCTCGAGAACATATTTCACACATCGTCAATCGCGTCGGACAACCTGCATCATCGCTGTGGCTCACGAATGAGGTAGGAAACGCGGATTCTTAAAATCGCTTTCTTCAAATATGCTCGTCGTCGCCACAGCAAAGTAGAAACCATGATGAACGCTGTTTATGTGAGACTATTTGCCAATTTGTTTCGCAAAAAGTGGTGGAAGCTGTTCGGTAAGTCAATAACCCAACGTCCCATGCCGAAACCAACCGGCAGTTTTTCCTTCATCACCCCAAAACCGTGGTCAAATTTGAAGGATGCAGACGACGCCCTCTCACACAGCTTCACCGTGTTTGGACACAGCGTCCAACTCCCTGAAAAAATAGATTGGCACTTCGACCCGCTTTCAAACTACACTTGGGATAGGCAAGCACCATCGCACTCATTTAATTTTTTGAATGCGCCCAAAGCTGATGTAAAAGTCGTGTGGGAAATTTCACGCTTTCAGCAGTTGCCAGTGCTTGCTGCGGCATTCTTGCAAACCCGGAGTGAAAAATACCTTTGCGAAATCATCACGCAAGTTGAGAGTTGGATTGAACAAAATCCCTTAGGCTTTGGCGTGCATTGGGTTGTGCCGATGGAAGCATCGATTCGCGCTGTCAATTGGATAACGACCCTTGCTTTGCTCAAAGACGATGCACCACCGACACTTGTAAAATCAATGCTGCGCAGCCTCTCCGAACATGCCGCATACATCTATTGGAACATCGAGTTCGGCAAGAAAAATGGCAATCACTATCTTTCCAACGGCATGGGACTCTTGTGGCTCGGTGTGTTTCTCGGCGAAAAAAAATATGTGCGCAAAGGCTTAGCGATTGTCGAAGAATCCATGCGTGAGCAAGTCTATGATGACGGCGTTGATTATGAAAAGTCCGTCCCGTATCACAGCTTGGTGTTGGAAATGTTTGAACTTTCTCGCATGGTCTGTGAAGCGAACGGTATTGAGCTTTCGCCAGAGTTTTATCGCAAACTGCGCGCCATGAGACATTTCCTTGCCGCCGCCACAAAACCCAACGGCGAGCGCTGCAACATCGGCGACGACGACAGCGGCAGCGTGCTGCATCACAGCATGCAAATACACGAGCTTGATAGTCCGCACTGTGCATCATCTGAACTGTTTAAGCACGGCGGATTTGCGGTGCTGCGCCATCGCGATACCCATCTCTTTTTTGATTTCGGCGACATCGGCATGCAAGGCTACGGCGGACACGGACACAACGACACGCTCTCGTTTGAACTTTTTTTCAACGGAGAACATCTCATCGTCGACTCTGGCACATTTAACTATACCTTGTTTCAGGATGAGCGGCAGCAGTTACGCAGCATTGAAGCGCATAACACCATTCAAATCGATGGAAAAGAACTTGTGCCGTTCCGAAATCTGTGGTCTATCGTTGCCGATACCACACAGCCCAAATTGATTCAATGGAAGAGCCATGAGCAGCGCGATGAAATCACCGCTGAAATCAACAACAACGGTGTAAGACACCAACGCACCATTTGCTTCGACAAACTAAGCGGCGTGATTGACATCATGGATAAACTTTCAGGCAAAGGAAAACACTTAGCAGTGTCGCGCTTGCACTTTCATCCAAGTCTTTCGCCAACGCTGGATGGCAATACAATTGTAGCTGGGAGTGCTCGCATCAGCATTGAAGGTGCATCACGTATCTTGCTAAAAGAAAGTCAATACTCAAAAGGGTATTACCAAAAAGTCAGAAATGTAAAAGCTGAACTTTGCATTGAATTTGAAACGGCATGGCAAGGCCGCATAAAATTTGAACGGCTTAAGCCGTAAAAAAACTCACCAAACAAAACATGTGTGGCATCGCTGGCATTTTTAATTATGGCAATTCTCCCACGCTCATTTCAGAGCCAGTGCTTAGGGCAATGACCGCAGAAATTGCTCATCGCGGACCTGATGACGACGGGATATACATCTCACCTGACCGAAAAATCGGCTTCGGCTTCCGACGATTGGCAATTATTGACCTCTCGCCTGCTGGACACCAACCAATGAGCAACCGACTCAATTCCAAGCATCCTGACGGTGATATTTGGATTGTCTTCAACGGCGAAATTTACAACCATAGAGAACTAAGAGCAGAACTTGAGCAAAAAGGCTATCGCTACCAGGGGCGCTCCGACACGGAAACCATTCTCTACGCCTATCAAGAATGGGGTATTGAGTGCATTAAGAAATTCTACGGAATGTTTGGCATGGCAATATGGGATGCACGCAAAGAAGAACTGTATTTAATCCGCGACCGCATTGGCATCAAGCCAGTGTATTACACATTTCAGCACGGCGCGCTCTTCTTTGCGTCTGAAATCAAAGCCTTGCTCAAACACCCGAGTATCTCGAAAGCCTTGAATTTACAGGGACTTTCAGACTATCTCTCGCTGCTCACAACACTGCCGGGCGAAACGATGTTCAAAGGCATCTTCAAGTTGGAAGCAGGACACTATGCGCGAATTGATAAACACGGCGAACTACAAAAGGTCAAGTATTGGGACTTAACGCACGAAACTGAATCATTTCCGCAAGAGAAATTCTACATTGAATCGTTCTGCATTGATAACATTCGTCGGCTCCTACGCGATTCTATTCGGCTGCGCATGATGTCGGATGTGCCGTTTGGCGTGTTGCTCTCTGGCGGCATTGATTCCTCGATGAATGTGGCGCTGATGTCGGAACTTATGTCGCGCCCAGTGGAGACCTTTACCGTAGGTTTCAAGGATTTGGAGAAATACAATGAGTTGCAATACGCGCGGCAAATTGCCAAAGAATTTCAGACCAACCATCATGAGATTTTGCTAACGGAGCAAGATGCGATTGACTTTCTGCCGAAGATGGTCTGGCATCAAGATGAGCCAAATGCTGACCCAGTGTGTGTACCGCTGTATTTTGTAAGCAAATTAGCGCGCGAGTCAGGCACGATTGTGGTGCAAGTCGGTGAAGGCTCGGATGAAGAATTTTCAGGCTACGTGCACTACTTGCGAGAGTGGCGATACTATCACTACTGCTACTCACTTCTGCCCGATGCACTCAAGCATTTGCTGTATTACGCTGTAAGAAAAGTAAAAGGCGATACGCTGCCTACAGAGTATGCACGCCGTGCCAGCGAAAACGATGTGCCGTTCTACGGTGGCGCCGTAAGTTTTACCGAGGAAATGAAAAAGTCCCTGCTGACCGATTCATTTCGGCGCAAGGTGCACTCAAGTGGCAGACTTGCTGAGCGCTGTTTTGCTGACTTGAAAAGATTGCTTCCAGACGCTCGCAGTGAAGAGTATCTGCGCAAAATGATTTATGCAGAATTCAAAGGCAGGCTCGCCGAACTGCTTCTGATGCGCGTCGATAAAATGTCCATGGCAGTCTCCGTTGAGGCGCGTGTGCCATTTCTTGACCATCGCTTGGTGGAGTTTGCCTTTCGCATTCCGCAGCAACTCAAAATCAAACATGGCGAACCGAAATACATTCTGAAAAAAGCTGCAGAAGGCATTCTGCCACACAACATTATCTACCGCAAAAAGCAAGGCTTTGCTGCACCATCAAGCGAATGGCTACGAAATGGGAAGCTGTCGCAAATAGCAGAAGCACGGATTTTGGGGTCAGGACTGATGAATAAGTATCTTTTCAGCAAAAAATATATCAAGCATCTCTTCGAGGCGCACCGTGGCGGAAAGCGAGGATATGGCGCACAGCTCTGGACACTGCTCGTGCTGGCAGAGTGGTATGCCCAACACTTTGAAAACGCATCACTTAAGCCAGAAGATTGAAAACCTTTGCACGATTGCGTATCTTTGGGCCAAAAGAAAACTTCAACACCGTTCGTTGTGCCAGAATTTTACACATCGTATCGCCAGCTGCGCGAGCAATTGCTATCGGGGGCGACAACATGCGAAAGCGTGGTCCAGCAGTATCTTGAGCAAATTGAGCGCACCAAACACCTCAATGCCTTCATTAGTGTATTTGAGAAAACGGCAATTGCACGGGCAAAAGCCTTAGACCAGAAATTGGCAGAAGGCAAGCCAGTGGGAAAACTCTTCGGGATGCCCATGGCGATTAAGGACAACATTGCGATTGCAGGCGAGCGACTGACCTGCGCATCTAAAATTCTCTCAAACTATGTGAGTGTCTTCAACGCCACAGCAATTGAGCGTTTGCTGAATGAGGACGCCATTTTCCTTGGCAAAACGAACATGGATGAATTTGCTATGGGCAGTTCTAACGAAAATTCCTACTTCGGAGCGGTAAAAAATCCGTTGGATAATGAGCGCGTGCCCGGTGGCAGTTCGGGCGGTTCGGCGGCGGCGGTGGCGGCAAATTGTGCGCTCACGGCGCTGGGGTCCGATACAGGCGGTTCGGTGCGTCAGCCTGCATCGTTTTGTAACATTGTGGGGCTGAAACCAACCTACGGCAGAGTATCGCGCTACGGTTTGGTAGCATTTGGCTCATCATTCGACCAAATTGGCGTGTTCTCAAAGACGGTTGAAGATGCGGCATTGGTCTTGGAAGTGATTGCTGGCGAAGACCCGCGTGATGCTACGTCTGCAAACGTGCCTGTGCCACACTATAGCAGAGAAATGCAGTTGAGTGACACCATCGCTCATACTGAGGAATCGGTGCCAAGCACAAAGACTCTGAAAGGATTCAAAATCGGCGTGCCAAGAGAGTTTTTCACAGAAGCATTAGACAAGGAAGTGGAGCGCATCATTCGTGCAAAGTTGCAGGAGCTCACCGAGCGAGGTGCAACGCTAACCGAGATAACACTGCCACACTCGGAATATGCACTGGCAACATACTACATTTTAGCCACGGCAGAAGCTTCATCAAATCTGGCACGCTACGATGGTGCACGATACGGCTATCGCGCAGAAAATGTAAGAGACCTCAATGAAATGTATGTGCGCTCTCGCAGCGAAGGCTTTGGCACCGAAGTCAAACGGCGAATCATGCTGGGCACATATGTGCTCTCGGCTGGCTACTACGATGCATACTACAAAAAAGCACAAAAAGTGCGCCGCCTCATTCGCGAAGATTATCAAAAAGCATTTAAGGAAGTTGATGTCATCGTCTCACCGACATCGCCATTCCCACCGTTTCGTCTAGGCGAAAGGCTCAGCGACCCGCTGCAGATGTATTTGGCAGACATTTACACTGTGCCGATGAATCTGGCAGGTGTGCCAGCCATAAGCATACCAGCTGGCTTGACCGCACAAGGGTTACCAATCGGGATTCAATTCGTAGCAAACGCATTTGAGGAAACCAAGCTCTTTCAGGTGGCGCACGCACTGGAGATGCAAGCACAAAGCACCTGAAATAAGCAAGGCATCACAATCACTCAAGAAAAAACACAATGAGCGTATTAGTTAGCAGAGAAACCCGTTTAGTGGTGCAGGGCATCACTGGAAACGAAGGCACCTTCCATGCCGCACAGATGCTGGAATACGGCAGGGAGTTCGGGATTGACTACCTTGTCGCTGGCGTCACCCCGGGAAAAGGCGGCATGCACTATGCTGGCAATGAGAAAGACCGATTTATTCGTGAAGTGCCTATCTACAACACGGTGCGTGAGGCAGTTGCCGCACAGCGTGTGAATACCTCCATCATTTATGTGCCAGCACCTTTTGCCGCCGATGCCATCATGGAAGCGGCTGAAGCTGGGATAGAAGTGATTGTGTGCATCACAGAAGGCATTCCAACCGCCGACATGATGAAAGCATATTGGTTTGTCAAAGAAAAGGGCGCTATCCTTATCGGACCAAATTGCCCGGGCGTGATTACGCCTGAAGAAGCCAAAGTTGGTATCATGCCGGGCTTTATCTTCAAGAAGGGCAATATCGGCGTGATTTCTCGCAGTGGCACACTCACCTACGAATCGGTGTCGCAGCTAAGCAAATTAGGGCTGGGACAATCGACCTGTATTGGAATTGGCGGCGACCCCATCATCGGCACGCGCTTCATTGATGCCGTGAAAATGTTTGCCAAAGACAAAGAGACAGAAGCCCTTGTCCTGATTGGCGAAATTGGTGGCAATGCCGAAGAAGAAGCGGCCGCTTACATCAAGAGAAATTACAAAAAGCCAGTTGTCGGTTTTATTGCTGGGCGCACTGCTCCGCCGGGCAGACGAATGGGACATGCTGGCGCAATTGTATCGGGCGGAAAAGGCACAGCCGATGAAAAACTTGCAGCCATGAAAAAAGCCGGCATCCACATCGTGGAAAACCCTGCGGATATTGGCGAAACCATGCTATATGTCTTGAGCAAAGGGTAAGTCCCTAACAAAGTATGGAGGTGCATCAATGAGAAAAGAGGGCGCTGTTCCCGTTCCATTGCAAGTGCCTCTGGGGGCAAGGCACACGCATACAGTCGCCCTCTTTTCGAAAGTAAATCTAAGGCAGGGCTCTTAGTGAAGTCCTAAGCAAATCCTAAGAAAAACCTAATCCGCCCAAAATTGCCTTCACACCAAAGCTGGAGCGTTCAAGGAACATCTTCATCTGCCTTAGTGTTAAGGTCGGCATCGCAAAGAAATCCCGCATTGGAGAATGGCACTCGTTAAAATTTTTCTACAAGTCAACTTGCGGCATGCAACCCAAGAGTGGGGAAAGTTTCTGCTCTCGGTGTTTGGGGTGGCAGTTGGCGTAGCAGTCTTTCTTGCCATTCGCCTCTCGAACTATTCGGCGTTCAAGTCGTTTGAAGCCACAATCGATAATGTCAATGGCAAAGCGAATGCACAAATCCAATCGCGTAGCGGCGTGCTCTTTTCACAAAGTGTCTTCAAGCAAGTCTTGGAGCTAAAAGAACGGTTGCCAGCGCTCAAAGCCGCAACGCCTGTAACCGAGCAAATCTCTCGCATCAAAGGCACCGATGAAACCCTCATCATTCTCGGCATTGATATTTTCTCCGACCGCCACTTCCGCACATATGAAGACCTCGATGGCGCCGATAGCGAAACATTTCTCCGATTTCTGCTGGAGCCAAATACCATCATCATCTCACAGCGCTTTGCCGAACGCTATCAGCTCAAAAAAGGTCAAACCGTCGAGCTCTTTGCCGATGGGCTCATGAAGCAAGTCAAAATTATCGGCATCTTCAAAACCGATAGACCAACAAATGAAGTCGCCAATTCCTTTGCTGTCATGGATATTGAGCAGGCGCAGCGTGCATTTGGCAAAGAAGGTAAGCTGAATAAAATCGACTTGATACTCGATGACTCGCAAAGTCAAGTGCTGAAAAAATATCTCTCCGAAGTCTTGCCAGAGGATGTGGAAGTGGTTTCAGCAAAAAATCGCGGTGAGCAAGTCGCCAAAATGCTCTCTGCGTTCGAAATGAACCTTGCGGCACTTGCCTTTATCAGTTTGCTGGTAGCCATGTTTCTCATCTACAACACGATTACTACCAATGCGATTCGTCGGCGACGAGAAATTGGCATCTTGCGTGCTTTAGGACTCGGTGCGCTGGAGGTGTTCTCGCTCTTCATCTTGGAAGCCTTGCTGATTGGCGTATTAGGCAGCGCGCTGGGCGTTGGGCTGGGGATTATGCTGGCGCATTATACGCTGCAAAGCGTGGCAAGCACCATCACAGCGCTCTACATCTTTGTTGCTGTCAAAGAAGTGCAAATCGATTGGGCGGTTTGTGCCTCGGCATTTGGAATCGGAGTGGTGGCATCGGTGGTGTCGGCGCTGTATCCAGCGCTGGAAGTCTATAGGGTGCATCCGCGCGAAGCCTTTCATGTTCAAGCCTTCGAGCAGAAGTTTTCACTGAATTTGCGGCGCATCGTGATAAGCAGCGTCACGCTGTTGATATTGGGCGTCCTACTGGCGCAGTTGCCCAGTTTGAATGGCAAACCGATTTTCGGCTATGCGTCAGCGGTTTGTGCAATCTTGGGGTTTGCTTTGCTCTCACCGGAAGTGGTAGTGCTCTTGCGCCGCCTGTTTGAACGCGCAGCAAAGCGGCTCTTCGGCATCGAGGGCAAATTAGCAGCCAACAACCTTGCTGAGTCACTTAACCGCACGGCGACAGCCATCAGCGCCTTGATGGTTGCCGTGGCCATGCTAATTGGCATCAGTGTCATGGTCGGCAGTTTTCGCCAAACGGTGGCATACTGGATTGACCAAACGCTTCGAGCAGATGTGTTCATTGCGCCTGCTGAACGCTTTGCAGTCGGGTCGAATGTGCCAATTGCGCGAGAGGTGCTCGACTACGTGCGCGCCTTGCCTGAAACCAAAGCCGTAGATGAATTCTCTGCACGCCCGATTACGCTCGATGGCAAGCCAACTGTGCTGTGCGCCCCAAATTTTGAGACCGTCAGGAATTGCACGCAGTTGCTTTTCCGAAAAGGCAATAGCCACGACATTTTAAGTGAGGTAGTTGCAAACGAACAAACAGTAGTCGTGACAGAAGTCTTCGCCAATAAGTTCGGCTACCGTGAAGGCGATTCCCTGACGCTGGTGTCGCCAACAGGAACGCGCAAGTATCGCATTGCTGGCGTCTACTACGACTATGCGTCCGACCGAGGCTTGATTGCTATGCACCGAGCGCATTTTGAGAAATTTTGGCAGGATAACAAACTCAACAACATCGGCGTCTACCTGCATGACAAATCGCAGGCGGAGCGTATCGTTGAGCAAATCCGCAAGACCTTTGCTGACCGAGCCCCAATTTTGGTCTACTCAAACTTAGGGCTGCGCCGCCGTGTGTTAGATGTCTTCGACCAGACCTTTGCCATCACATATGTATTGCAGTTTGTGGCGATGGCAGTTGCAGCGATGGGGGTGATTAGTTCGCTAATGGCTATCATTTTAGAGCGGCGCCGAGAAATTGGCATCCTGCGCTCAGTAGGTGCAAGTGCAGAGCAAGTGCGAAACATCACGCTCATTGAAGCGGCGTTGATGGGCGTAATGGCGTCTGTGCTAGGCATTGTGTGCGGCATGGTCTTAGCGTTGATTCTGATTTATGTCATCAACTTGCAGTCATTTGGCTGGACGATTCAGGTGCATTTGCCAATAGGTGCCATCCTTAGTGCAGTGCTACTGGTGGTGGCAACAGCTCTGGTGTCAGGATGGATTCCAGCTCGCTATGCCATGCGTTTGGCTGTGGCTGAACAAGTTCGCTTTGAATGAGTGCTAAAGCATGCGCCGCCTCTGATACAGCCGAGAAGCCTCGTCAGCAGTCTTCACCAAATTGGGAATGTTCAAAGGCTTGGTGAAAAATTGGTAAATCAGGCGCTCTTTGAGAAAGGGCTCAACTTTCTCAAAATCCACAAAGCCTGACATCATGATGATAAAGAGGTCCTTATCCACCGCTCTAAGTTTTCTTGCTAACTCAATGCCATTCATCTCAGGCATTGCATAATCAACAATACACACAGAAACCCGACCTTTATTTTCCTTGATAAACTCCAAGGCAGGTTTTCCAGCAGAAAACGTGGCAACCTCATGGGTCATGGCAAAAATCTGCTTGAGCGCCTCTAAGAGGTCGACGTTATCATCAACAATTACGAGCATACAGTTGTGATTAGTTCTTGTTTTTATGAATAGTTGAAGCACTATCTGGGTAATCCGTAATGAGACCATCGACTCCGAGCTCAAGCAGAGCCTTCATGTCGCTAAGGGTATTGACCGTCCAAGGAATGAGCTTCATGCCACGCTGATGCACCTGAGCAACCAGCTCAGCATTGACGAGGCGGTAGTACGGACTGTAAATATCTGGTGTGAACCCTAAGCGTTGAAGATTCTCGCTAAGGCTCATGGTGTTTTCGACGAGCAGGGCGAGTGAGAGGGTTGGATCGAGTTTGCGCATGGCTTGCAGGGCGCGCACATCAAAAGATTGTACAGTTGTTCGGGCAATCATACCAGCTTGTTGAAGTTCTTTGTAGAGCAGTTGGGCAAATTCGTCGGGGGCGGGATGAAATTTCCCATCGCCTTCGGGTGTAGATTTGATTTCAATGTTGAATCGCACAGGCTTGAGCTTGTGCTGGAGGCAGTAAGCGTCGACTTCACGAAAGACATCAGAGAGCAGGGGTTTGGTTGCGGCAATCGGTTGTTGCCTTGGAAAACGAGCATGACCGCGTTTGCCCACATCAAAGCGCTGAATTTCGCTGTAAGTCATCTCGTAGATGTTGAACTGTTTTTCCGTAGCCGCATCAATAGGAGTGCCATCTGGTGCGGTGCTAATTTCATGCGAAAACCACGGTTCGTGCGAGACCACGATACGCTTATCTTTTGAGACCACGACATCGCACTCTAAGGTATTAACGCCATACTCCAGCGCCTTGAGAAAGGATGGAATGGTATTTTCAGGGGCAAGACCGCGTGCGCCGCGATGACCTTGCAAATCAAACTCCTTTAGGTAGGTTGCCTCTGATGTAGGGGGTGAGTGTTGCATAACGGCACAGCCCAAAACAAAGGTTAAAGAAATCAGTGTAGAAGAAAAAATCCGCAAAGCTATCATGAAAATTTAGTTTTGCACATCGCTTTTGGCTTCAATACCGAGTCGCTTCATTTGGTAGCGCAAAACATGGCGCTCAATGCCCAAGAGTTTAGCGGCGCGCAGTTGGTTGCCACGTGTCTGCGCCAGTGCGGCTAAGATATACTCTCGCTCGATACATTCAAGGTGTGCTTTAAGAGAAAAGTTATCAGGAAATTTTATAGCTGACACAGTATCGGCGTAAGTTTCGCCAGCAGGTAAACCCTCGTGGGCAGGGGGCGAAGTTGATGCAGTTGATGCGGTAGGCGTTTCCACATCAATGGCAAGCCCTAAATGTTCTGGCTGGATTATTCCATCACTTGGAGTGATAATTGCGGCGCGTTCGACAACATTCTTCAATTCACGCACATTGCCTTTCCATTTGTAGGAAAGAAGTGCTTTGAGCGCACTGTCGGAAAATGTCAAACGCTTGCGCATCGTTTGGGAGAAAAGATTAAGAAAAAAACTGGCTAAGTGTGTAATGTCTTCTGCACGCTCACGCAAGGGCGGTATGACAATCGGAAAGACTTGCAAACGATAGTAGAGGTCTTCACGAAACTGACCTTTCTCGATAGCGAGCGCAAGGTCTTTGTTCGTGGCAGCAATGATGCGCACATCCGTCTTGATTTCTTTCAGACCACCGACACGACGAAAACTTTTGGTCTCCATCACTTTCAAAACCTTTGCCTGCATGGTCAGCGGCATATCGCCAATTTCATCTAAGAAAAGCGTGCCCCCATCCGCATATTCAAGCAGACCAATCTTTTTGCTACGTGCATCCGTAAATGCCCCGGGCTCATGACCGAAAAGTTCCGACTCTAAAAGATTATCTGGAATTGCAGCACAATTGAGCTCGACAAAAGGTTTGGATTTGCGTGCCGATTGCAAGTGAATGAACTGCGCAACATGCTCTTTGCCAACACCACTTTCACCAAGAATTAAAACAGTGGTATTGTTGGTCTGCGCCACTTGAGAAGCAAGCTCATAGACTTTGCTCATCTGTGGTGAAGGACAAAGCACAAACTCTGACTTGATGGCACGCCTGGCAAAGGTCTCTTGCAAGTAGCGAACCTGATGTTTGAGAGAAATTTTCTCGACAAGTTTTGCAACGGCAAGCTTTAATGTCTCCAAATCAAAAGGCTTCAGAATGTAATCGGCAGCGCCTTGACGAATCGCCTCAATTGCAGTCGGCACAGAGTTGTAGGCGGTCAGCATCAGAACCTGAATACTTTCATCAAATGCTTTGAGTTCAGCCAGCACTTGTAATCCATTCATATCTGGCATCATGAAGTCGAGAATCACAATGTCTGGGGAAAATTTTTTCACAACACTCAATGCTTCTCGTCCGTTGTGAGACACTTCAACATGGTAGCCTTCCTCGGTGAGGACTTCCTTAACAAACTCGGCAACCGAATACTCATCATCGACGACCAAGATGCTTGTCATAGCAGCAGGACTTTATTGTTTTGATGGTGTTAGGTGTTATGCGATTTGTGCCCTTGGGCAGAATCGAACTGCCGACACACGGTTTAGGAAACCGCTGCTCTATCCACTGAGCTACAAGGGCGAAGGAACTCTCTCAACACCGCAAGTAAAACCGCTCCGAAATCTACCGTGAAGAATGCTCCCAGCCATGAATTCTAAACTGAGAACTTAGCAGAAGTCTATGTGCTCAACACCGTGCAATGAATATACACAAAAATGTGCCGTTGCACTATTTTTGCTCGGCTCGAGAAGACTCCGCTCACAAAACAAACATGCCTTGCACAAATGCTACCCTTGAAACTTTTTCGCGAACCTAAGTGTGTTTTCTGGCGTAAGGGTCTATGCTGAATATAGCAGTTTAATTTTAACCAAGCGCAATTCTCAAATGTGGCGAACCTTCAGTTTGGGTTCACTGAGCATGGCATTCTTGCTGTGGATGGTCATCAGCACAGCATGTCAGCAGCGAGAAGCCTTCCAGTATGCCTCACCTGCTTATACACTCGTATTGCCAAAAGACCATGCAGCGCATCGCAAATTCCGAACTGAATGGTGGTATTACACTGGACATCTTACTTCAAAAGAAGGGCGCAAATTTGGCTACCAGCTTACCTTTTTCCGTACTGCACTATCGCTGCAGGATGCAAAGCCAAGCGAAGAAATGGCACAGAAGCATGTTTATTTTGCACACTTTGCCATCACTGATGAAGACAATCGCCAATTCTACTTCAAGGAAAAGCAGTCGCGCGGAGCATTTGGCGAAGCGAATGCAGAAGAAGATTACTACAAGGTATTCATCGGAAATTGGTCGGTGCAAGATGTGGGCAAATACATGCTGTTGCAAGCCGAGACCGATTCAATGGAGCTGGTGTTGATTCTCGAGCCACTTAAACAAGCAGTCTTGCACGGCGAAAAGGGCTATTCTCGCAAAGGTGATTCACCGCAGAATGCCTCCATGTATTACTCCTACACGCGTCTGAAATCTACAGGCGCACTCACGCTTAACGGTGTGCGCTACACAGTGGAAGGCGAAAGCTGGAAAGACCATGAATTCGGCACATCGCAATTAGACCAAAATTCTGTGGGCTGGGATTGGTTTTCCATGCAGCTTTCCGATAGCACTGAGCTGATGCTCTATACCTTGCGGCAGACGGATGGAAGTGTCGGACGCTTCTCGAGCGGCACATTCGTCGCTGCAGACGGAAGCACACAACACCTGACCAAAGATGAATTCAACATAGAAGTCTTGGCACAATACACTTCCAAAAAGTCTGGAGCGACCTATCCCGCAAAGTGGAACATTAGCGTGCCAAAAATAGGCTTGAAGGTTACGCTGACGCCAACTGTGCAAGAGCAGGAGCTTATCACGCAGGAGTCAACACGCATTACATACTGGGAAGGCAGCGTAAGCATTACTGGCACCCGCGAAGGAAAGCCATTGACAGGAAAAGGCTATGTGGAACTAACAGGCTATGCTAAGCCTCTTAATCTCTAGGTTGTGTCGACCTGAAAAGGATATGACTTGAGCCGATTATGACCAGTGTCTTGCAAATGCACTGTCATGCTGAGCGAAGCGTAAGCGAAGTGAAGCATCCATAATGGGTTCCTCGCTCTGGCTCGGAATGACATCTTCACCCCTGTCATGCTGAACGAAGTGAAGCATCCACAATGGATTCCTCGCTTGCGCTCGGACTAACAAAAGACAAGTGCGGAGCAGTGTGGCAAAACCTACACATTCATTTGTCAACACGACATAAGCAAAAGAGATATGCTGGATGATTTGCCCAAAGAAGCATTCTTGCGTCAGGATGAGTCGCCAGATGAGCTGTTTTACAGTGTGCCTCGCTTTGTAACACACATTGATGAAGGTGCAATTGCCGCCGTCACGCAGCTCTATCGAGAATACTTTCCGCCCAACTCAGTGATTTTGGATTTGATGAGCAGTTGGGTAAGCCACCTGCCTGAAGAGGTGCAATACCAGCGCGTGGTAGGTTTGGGAATGAATCGTGAAGAGTTGGCGGCAAACCCACGCCTAAGCGAATTTGTGGTGCAAAATCTTAATGTAAATCCCATCCTTCCCTTCAAGGATAGCGAATTTGACGGTGCTGGCATCTGCGTCTCAATTGACTACCTGACCAATCCTGTGGCTGTGCTGCGCGAAGTCGGGCGTGTGCTTAAGCCTGATGCACCGCTGGTGATTACGTTTTCAAACCGATGCTTCCCGACCAAAGCAATTCTCATTTGGCTCTGCACCAACGATGTACAGCATCAATACTTGGTCAAGTATTTTTTGGAAAAAGCTGGCAACTGGTATCGGATTGAGCTATTGGACCGTAGCCCAAAGCAGGGCGACCCGCTTTACGCTGTGGTAGCACGCCGATTACCAAGTTGAGAAAATTTCGTCAAGGTGCTTGACAATGCGTTCAGCAGTGCGTCCGTCCCACTTTTCGGGAATTTTGCCTTTCTTTGCTTTCCCAGAAAGTGTGCGCAAAGCGGTTTCACAAACTTCCTTTTCATCGGTACCAACAAGCAAGTTTGTGCCGACTTCAATAGTAATCGGGCGCTCTGTGTTTTCACGCATGGTCAGGCAAGGGACGCCTAAAACGGTGGTTTCCTCTTGCACTCCACCTGAATCGGTGATAACCAAAGCCGCCTCTTTCATCAGTTTCAAGAAATCAATGTAGCCCTGCGGTTCAATGAGTTGCAGACCAGAGATGGCTTGGGCTTTTTCAAGAAGTCCAAATGTTTGCAACATCTTGTGGGTGCGCGGGTGGATAGGAAAAACAATCTTGGATTTTGTAGCAATAGTCTCAAAGATGCGGAGAATTTTTTCAAGACTGTCTTTCTCATCCACATTGCTGGGGCGATGTAAAGTAACCAGTGTATAACTCTTAGGCGATAAGCCTAATTGCTCGAGAATCTTTGAGGCATTGGCTTTCTCGATGTGCGAGACGAGGCAATCAATCATGATATTGCCCACGAAGAAAATTTTTTCGTCGGGCACACCTTCCTTCATGAGGTTATAGACGCCAGAAGGCTCACTGACAAAAAGCAGGTCGGAGACACTATCGGTAACAATACGGTTGATTTCTTCAGGCATGGTGCGGTCGCCACTGCGCAAGCCGGCTTCAATGTGAGCAACGGGCACGAGCATTTTTGCCGCAACAATAGAGCATGCCAGCGTAGAGTTGACATCGCCAACGACAATAACCATGTCTGGCACCTCCTTTTGCAAGACTTTCTCAAACTCGACCATTATCTTTGCGGTCTGTTCGGCATGAGAGCCAGAGCCGACGCCCAAGTAAATATCGGGTTGTGGAAGTTGAAGTTCCTCAAAGAAAACTTTGGACATTTTCTCGTCGTAATGCTGACCTGTGTGCAAGATGATTGAGTGATAGCGCTGAGTCTTTTGCAGTTCTCGATGCAGGGGCGCAATTTTCATAAAGTTGGGTCGCGCGCCAGCAACTAAGATGAGTTTTCGCAAGCTAAAGAATGCGTTTTGCGTTTAACAGAACATACAAGAAAGTGATACACAAAAATAACATTTTGCTATGGATTCGTGTAGGGCTAGTCTGGGGGCTGTGCGGCGTAGCATGCTCATGGTGCAAGGCACAAACCAGAGTTGCATCAAATCCAACACCAAAGCCCTCGCAAGATACGGTAAAGTTGGTTACGGTGGTCTTAGAGCGCGCCAATGAAGTAACTGGCGGGGAATTCATTGACTCGACGGTCTCACCACCGCTACTTGAGGAATTTCGTGCCGCCACTGGCAATGTGCTCTTTCGTGAAAGTACGACAACCGTGGAATGCGATACAGCAGTGCAATTTCTGACCACACGCAAAATTCGTGTCGTGGGCAATGTCAAAATCGTGCGCGATACGGTAACGATTACTGGCTACGAAGGTTTCTACTTTCCAGATGCGCGTCGCTCTGAACTCAAAAAAGATGTAACGCTTTCCGATACCAAAGTGCTACTCAAAAGTGATTCTGGCATTTATTTAGGCAATCAACGCTGTGCAATTTTCAGTGGTAGTGTCTCGCTCAAGGATAGCGCAAGTATGGTCTTTTGTGATAGCCTGGTCTATTTTCGCGACAATGCGCGCTCGCAAGCCTTCCGCAATGTTCGCCTCATCAACTTTGCCGACAATGCCATCATCACAGGCGGATATGCTGAACACTTCAACAATAGTGGATATAGCTTCATCATTCAGCAGCCACTGCTAACTAAAATTGATAGCACGCAAAACGGCAAGGTTGATACGCTCTTGATTCGTGCCGTGAGAATGGACTCCTATCGCGGTCAGCAAGATAGTGTGCCTCGCATAGAGATGCAGGATAGCGTGAGAATTCGCTGGGGTACCGACCTTTATGCCAAAGCAAAAAATGCAACATATCGGCTCAAAGACCAAAAAATTTTGCTCTACGGTCAACCTATTGTCTGGTTCGAGCGCTCACAACTTACTGGCGACTCCATGGTAGTGCAACTCAAGGAGCGTGAAAAAAAACTGCGTATCGAGAAAGTCTATATCTATCGAAATGCATTTTTGGTATCGAAGGACTCGCTTGATAAAACGGGGCTAAAGTTCAATCAAGTCTCTGGGATAGATATGGTTATCACGTTCGATGACAGTGCGCGTATTCAACAGGCAGATGTCTACAAGCAAGCTCGAAGTTTGTATTACACCTACGATGGCACAAAGCCACGCGGCGCCAACGCATCGAGCGGTGATGAAATCAACATTTACTTTCGTAACAACCGCGTGCGTCGAATTCGAGTTCGAGGCGATGTGGAAGGCGAGCAGTATCCTGAGCGGTTACTGTTTCGCAAGGATTTGAACCTGCCCGGATTTCAGTGGCGCGAAACCGAAAAGCCAGTGCTATGAACCCCCTGACAACATTGCCAACCCTGCGCCTGAAGGTCGCACAGCTACTAAAACGGCTCTATACCTCACAGTTTATCCGCAATGCCTCGCTGGTCATGGTGCTCAGTGTAGTTTCAAAAACTTTGGCATTTTTTGCCTCAGCATTTGCAGCCAAGTCTATGGGACCTGTCCACTACGGCATTTCTGGCATAGCACACACCAGTGCCCTTCAAGTTGGATTGCTCTACTACTTAGGACTCGATACCGTGGCAATTCGGCGTATTGCAGCAAACAAATATGCCGACAGTACATGCAAACTGATAGAGACCATTATCACGCTGCGATTATGCATTGCAAGCGCTATCGCACTGATTTGGACAGGAGCGGTTTGGCTAATGGCAGATGAACTGCATAAAATGGCATGGACCTGCGCAGGCGTAATCCTGTGGCTGAATGCCTTACAACTGAATTTCGTCTTCACCGCCATTGAAAAAATGCCCACGCTCAATGCAATTCAGACCTTTGCGACCAGCCTTTCGGCACTCGGTATATTTCTCGTCTTCAAACCGGGGGCACCAGCTGGGTTGGATTTGGTCTTTACAGCAACTTCGACAGCTATCATAATTGGGCTGAGCTGGATGGCATATTGGCGCGAGTTTGGACGCTGGCCTGTGTCAAGTGTATTGTTCCACTTGCCAACAGCAGAGCTGCAAAATGTACTTAGTGAGTCATGGAAGTATTTTGTAACAGTGCTCGTCTTGTATCTTTTCACCTTCTTTCAAATTCCATTGATAGAGATGCTCTCGAGCACACATGAAGCAGGTATCTACCGCACTGCCTTTGCCTTGACATCGGGATTAGACTACTTTTTGCAGAGTTTCTACCTACTGCTTTTTCCGCGTGTCATTGCATGGAAAGAGCAGAATGAGCAAGTCTTGGCTGAGCAGCAGCAGCGTGCCTTTTTGCTCTTCAGTGCCCTTGGTGTTGCCATAGCAATAGTGGTGTGGATTGGAGCACCAATTTTCTACAAGCATTTTTTAGGACGAGAATTTTTAGCAGGAGTAGATGCCTGTCGAATCCTGATGCTGGCTAAACTCACGGGTTTTGCTGTGCAAATTTACATACAGCTACTGATGGCAATGAAGCGTGATACGGATTTCATGATTATCTCTTGCCTTGGGGCGGCAATCAGTCTGACGCTCAGCCTGTTGCTTATTCCAAGCATGGGCGGTTTTGGTGCAGCATGTGCTGCAGCGACAGGCGAGATGATAATTAACGCATCATCTGTGCTGTGGTTTAGAAAGCTGAGACAGGCTCAATTGGCAGTAGCGGAGGCAAAATCATAAAGATAGCCTAAAGCACATACAAGTGAAGAACAATACGATTTGGTGTGTAGCTATTGGTACAGCTTGAGCCGTGAGAGATGGCAGAGAAAAAGAGCCTCGAAGCATTAGCATTTACATTGGTGGCAATACTTCGAGGCTCTTGAAGTGAGGTAAAAATTGAGCTCATATAAACGGTGCAGACAAGTTACTGCAAAGTGCAGCGGCAAAGTCAAGCGGCTAAGTTCAAGTGCTGAACAAGCCCAAGACAGGAATCAGGATGAATGTGAAGCACTGCACAATAGACATGCCCTTGCTCGATTTACTCATTCAGACGACGAAACCATCGTGAGAGAGTGCGCTTCAGCTGGCGCATAGTTCGGCGTAGTGAAAAGCGAGCTAACACTTCATCTTCAGAGCTTTCAAGGAAACGCTCGCAGTACTCTTTGAGGTTCATCTGCATACGAAGCTGGAGGCGACGGTAGCGCATTTCACCGAAGAAGTGAGCAATATCGCGCTCATTGGCTTGACGCATGCGCACTTGCGATTCATAGTCACAGTTTTCTCTGACGCGCCGCATTTCTTCTAAGCGCTCTTTAAGATAGGCGATTTCCTTGCGTGTCAGCTCGCCCGAGTAAATGTAGAGCTCGGGAATTTCAAGGAAATCAAAATTATCGAGTTGAATGTTGGAGAGCAGTTTTTCATTGCGCTTGTCAACTTTGCCGGTCATGTTACTTCCTCCCTTCCAGCGGATTTAAAAAGTGGGATATAGCAGGCAAAATTTGACAAACTATATTGTGATTTCAAAACGAGTGGCAAGAAATGGTTATGCAGCTTTATAGGCGCGGCGAATTTCGTAAAGCGTGAGCACAGGAATAGTCTCAGCCTTTATGAAGCCAGCTTCGCGCATCATCATGGTCAAGTTGCCTTTGAGAAAATCCTCTGCATATGGCTCAAGAAAGAGCATGCTGCTGATGTGCCCACCAATCTTTGACAACTCACTTGACTGTGCACCATCGAACACAATAAACACACCGTTAGGCTTGAGCACTCGCAATGCTTCGCGCATCACATTCAGGCCAGCACTGGGTGGCAACTCATGAAATAGAAGTGAAGCAGTAACGGCATCGAACGAGTTGTCTTCAAACGGCAGATGCTCGGCATTAGCATGGAGGAAAGTGATGTTATAAAATGAGCGCGCCTTGAGCTTTGCTGCAGCAATCATGTAGGGAGAAAGGTCAATGCCTGTGATGTGTGCATGTGGCAAGTGCTCTGCAATGAAGCGAGTTGCTGTGCCCGTGCCGCAACCTAAATCCAAAACATTGCTGACATCTTTTGGAAAGGTCTGTGCAAGGGTTGTGCGCAAGTAGGTCTCGCTAGGAAAGAGAATCTTGTTAGTGATGGGGTCATATGTAATTGCGGCATCTTTGTTGAGATAGCCACCATCGACACTGTGAAAATCTTGTAAATAGTATTCTGGGTAGTGCAAATCTGGATTGGCGACTTTTTCAGCCTCGGCTTGCAAGTCAACACCATCAAAAATGCGTTCAGTCAGCAGCGGTCGCAGCCATGCTTCGTTGGCTTCGAGAAAATTGACAATACCTTGCTGAATAAAGTTGCGAGCAACTTTCATACTGCAGAAGATAAGCGTTGTAGAAAGGTAGTAACTGTAACGACAATCTCTGGTTCGACGTTTCAAAAAGTGCTACGAGAGAGCTTGTGTGCTCAATAAGCTGAGCAACAGCAACATGGAACGCACTCTGCCTTCCAGCAGTATCAGAAAAGAATCCAAAGCGGAAAGATGCAAAATTTCTCAGTTGTGCTAATTGATGATTGCGAGCTATTGCGTCTCTCAAGGGTATTCAATCAAAGTTAGCTTATGCAAAATAAAGAGAGTTCTCACCACGATGCTTGCAGACAATGAGGAACGGTCTGCAGAGAAGAGCTCATCAAATGTTCTGTTGTAATTCTTCCTTGAATCGTATAGCACTGTTATGGTGCACAAAAGAGTGTTGGAGCCTGTGTTGGAGCCTGAATCAAATCGGGCAGGTCTTGCATTGAAAAATTTTTTGCACTATACTCGAGCTGAGCACAAAAGAAAAGCAGTGCAGGCGTTGCACAAGCCGCAAGAGCACACTGCACTGATGACACAAGATCACTCTATCACAAAACAACAAAACAAGCGATGAAGAGAGCGATACTATGCTTCGTAGCATTATTTTGGCTGAGCGCGCTTAGCCAAGCACAGCAGCAGACTCAAACCATCTCTGGTCGAGTCATAGATGCTGAAACAAAGGAAGGATTGCCCGGTGCTGTGGTCTCCATTCCAGCCCTGCGCATCGGCAGCTCAACGAACGCTAATGGCGAATACTCCTTCAAGGCACCAGTGGGGAAGCATACCGTTGAAGTCAAACTCATCGGCTATGAATCCAAATCCCAAACCATTACGCTGACAGCCGATGAACCCGTCAGACTGGATTTTGCCCTCAGAGTCAAAGCCTCACAAGCTGAAGAGGTCGTGGTCTTGGGTCTGTCTGGTGAAATTGAACGCAACAAGCTGGGCGCAGCAGTCGGCACGGTCTCTGGTGAGCGCATCAATAACATTGCCTCACCAGCGGCAATTGACGGACTGTCTGGGCAAGTAACTGGTATTCAGGTCACGCGCGGTTCTGGCGTGCCCGGTGGCTCAACTTTTATCACCGTTCGTGGTCCAAAATCCATCCGGGGCAGCTCAGAGCCAGTCTACATTGTGGATGGTGTCATCATTGACAACTCTCAAACCAGCCCAAACCAAGCGGCTGTGGATGCTGGGGCGCGTGCGATTGACATCAATCCGCAAGACATTGAATCGATCGAGGTGTTGAAAGGTCCGGCGGCGGCGGCGATTTATGGTGCAGTGGCGGGCAATGGTGTCATCATCATCAACACCAAGAAGGGCAAGTATAACAGCAACGAGCGCCCGACGAAAATCAACGTGGCTGGGTTTTATGAGACATCCAGTCCGTTGGGTTCAATTGATTTGCAGAAGGAATACGGTCAGGGCGTCAATGGCATTGCTGGACCGAATGCTTATCGAGAACCTGGGCCTGGAGAGACGCGTGGAACACCGGGCGTTGCGCTATCTTGGGGACCGAGGATACAGCCGGGTCAGCCTGTGTATGACCAGCTGAATGGGATTTTTCGCACGCCGAACAGTTTTCAGCAAACCATCAGCGTGTCGGGCGCGGCGTCATACTTTGACTACTATGTAGGGGGCACCTTTGACCAGAATCAAGGGGTGTTCAGAAACTCGGACCTAAACAGGAGTAACTTTCGTGCAAATGTAGGATTTACGCTGCTGCCTGGGGTGCGTTATACTACCACAAACAACTATATTATTTCACAGACACTCATCCCCACCGTTGGAAACAGCATTTCGGGTATCTACCTGAGCGCGTTGCGCACACCGCCGACCTTTGACAACACTCGCGCATATGAGCCAGACGGCTCACAGCGGCGTTATGGACCGTACGACAACCCAATTTGGACGCAAGAGAACAACTCCTACACGTCACGGTTGAGTCGTTTCATTCACAACTCGGCGTTGAACTGGGATATTTATCAAGAACCAACTTCAGGGTTGTTCTTGGGTGCAAGAGCACAGTTGGGCTTAGACCGCTATGACCAGACGAATGTCTATATCTTGGCGCGTGGCGCAAGAGATGCGAACTTCGGTCCTGGCGGTGCGGGTGCAATTGTTACAGACCCGCGTTTTGACAATCAGTTGAATCTAGAATTTTCGGCGACGGCGAAGTATAACTTTACCAAAGACATTCGGGCGACGCTGATTGCGGGCGGGCAGTATATTTCGCTTCGTCGTGATGCCATCAATGCACAAACAAACGACATTTCACCCTTCTTCAGTCAGTTGAATTCAGGTGCAACACAAGTTGCCTCATCATCTCGTGTGGAATCGGTGCTCATAGGGCAGTTTGGACAACTGACGGTGGATGTCTTTGACCGTATTGCTTTGACGGCGAGTTTGCGGCGAGATGGGTCATCGGCGTTTGGGACGAGTCAGCCGTTTTCTTTCTTCCCGAAGGCTGGGTTGTCATACAATCTTGGTCAGGAGAGTTTCATGGAGGGTTTGAAGGGGATTGTGGATAATGTGGTGATTCGTGCTGCATATGGGGAGTCGGGTTCGCCGACGCAGCCTGACCCATATGCTACAAACTTTCTTTACACCTCAGGCGGCATTACAGGCTCATTTGCAAGAGGCACATGGTCGAACCGCTTAGGCTTTGCGGGTATCAATGCCTCAACGGTCGGTGGAGCGACACAAGATGTTCGTCCAGAACGGTTAGTAGAACGTGAGATTGGGCTAAACTTGGGATTTTGGAACAACCGCATCAATGTAGAGGCAAACTACTATGTACAGACCATATTTGATATGATTGTCTCATTCCCTGTGCCAATTTCCACGGGATATAACTCTGTGCTTCGCAATGCAGTATCTATGACCAATCAAGGCTTCGAGCTGGCAATTCAGGGCACGATTCTCAACACGCCTGAGTTGACATGGAATGCGACGATTAACTACACGCGCTTCAACAATGTGGTCAATTCTCTATCAGGAGCAGCACCAATTTCGTTAGGAGGCTTTACAGGCATCGCCGAGCCATATGTCAATGCGGGCCAACCATATGGTGCACTTTTAGTGCCGGGCTGGCTGCGAGACCAGAATGGAAATATTGTGCGTTCAGGTCGAACATGGGTGCAGGTTGATGCAAACGGCAATATGGTGCGAGATGCCAACAACCGTGTCATCAGCGTGGCGCCCAATTCGCCAAATTCCCGGTTGGTGGTATCTGGCGCATTCAGCACCCGTGATGTTGCCAATAACGGTGCAATCGCAGGACTGATCGGCGCGCCAGTGCAAGACGCACAGCCCATATTCGGTGCAGCTAACCCGTACCCAGCTTACACCTTGGCTGTGCGCAACGACTTTCGCATCTTGAAGAACCTTTCCATCAGCATCCTGTTTGATGGCGTGTTTGGTAACCAAATCTTCAACGGCACGCAAGGTGGTCTAATCAACTTTGGAACTTGGGGACCGACCAGAGACCGTGAAGAACCTGCTTTCTTCGAGGGTGAGCCCATCATTGTGGACCCTGCACGCACAACGCCACTCACGCTGTTTGGAGTAACCTATCAGCCTGGGCAGCAAGTGCAAAGAACAGTGCTGTATCGTGGGTTTTTGAGTGGATTTATTATTGCCGAGCCGCACATACAGGATGGGAGTTTTCTGCGCCTCAGGGATGTAACGATTCAATACAATTGGGATATTTTGAAGGACTTTGGCATCAGCCAAGTGACATTCATTTTCTCGGGGCGTAATCTTGCAACATTTTTCAAGAGCTACACAGGCTATGACCCTGAAGTCAACACCTTCGGTAACTCAAATGCGCGCGGCATTGACTGGTTCCAGTTTGCGCAGATTCGCTCTCTGCGTTTTGGTGTGCAGCTCACATACTAAAATTAGAAATTCGTAACTGTTCTCCTTTGCAGAAAAGACAAATCACTAATAAACTTCGTCAGAAGAGAAACTATGAAAAACCGATTACCATTCAAGCTTCGCCTTGCCAGTATGGTCGCAGTTGCTATGCTATGCATACAGAGCGGCTGCAGCGTAGACCCAAACCTGAACAACTCACCTAATGCGCCAAATGAAGCCGTTATTGGCACAATTGATGGACTCAATGCGCTGACCGTAGGCTTGATTTCAGGCGGCGGAGATTTCTACTCTGGTGACCGTGCAATGTTTGCCTCAATTTGGACATGGCAAATCATCAATGCCGACGGGCGCTCACAAATTTTGCAGTGGAACGACTACGCCCAGTCGGTCGTCAATGAATTTAACCTCATCTGGCTACAAGGCTATCAGGTCGTCAAATCCGCTAACGACATTTTGCGCATTGCGCCAACCGTATCCATGCCCAGTGAATTGCGCAACACTTACATGGGCATTGCCTTCTGGTATAAAGCGCTGGCATTAGGCGAATTGGCAGCACTCTTTGGCTCTATCCCGATTCAGAGCTTAGAGGATGCAGGCGACTTTATCAAGCGCTTCGACCCGCCGCCATTTGTCAGTCAGGCTGAAGCCTATAGGCAAGTTCAAATCAATTTGGATTCAGCGTTAGCACGCTTTAGCGCTGGAACGGTTGCCCTGCCACAAGACCTTATCTACGGCGGTAACCGCGCCAACTGGATTGCAGCAACGCGCTCGCTCAAAGCACGCTACTTTTTGCATGTCAAGAATTACACGGAAGCACTCACAAATGCTAATGCTGGACTTTCGGGTAACACACCAAGCGTCAGAGCACGTGCCAATGCCTCGAATCCTAATGAAAATGCGCTCTTTGGTAGATTTTTAGCTAATGAGCAAGGCTTTCCTGTGCGCGCTGACAAATACTTCATGGATATTCTACAGAACAGAGATGAGATTTCAGGACCGAATGCACTTTCTCGCGCAGCAGGAGACGACGGCAAAATTGACACTCGAATCCCACGCTACTTTGAAGCCCCAACTGCCTCGCCAGCGCGTGGCTCATTCTTCGGCTATGCATATGTGCCGAACCGATTCAGCGCCCGCACAGGCAATACCCAGCGCGATTCAGCAGAACGCTCACCGGCAGGAGCGGCTTTCCTCAATAGAGCGCCGGGCGGATACGGCAACATCGGTACCGATTTCCCCATCATGAGTGCCGTAGAGACTGATTTCATTCGTGCAGAGTGTCTGGCACGCACAGGTGCCTTAGATAGTGCCATCACACTGCTGAATCGACTCAGGGCATTAGGAGGCTTAGGAGACTACCGCGGACCAAGAGAACAATTGGATGTGGTTAGAGAAATCCTGCGCCAAAAATACATCGCTCTGTTCCTTGAAGGACAAGCATACCACGATATGCGCCGCACCAACACCTTGCCACGCCGTGCTGATGGCGGCGGTAGAGCGCCTCTGCGCTTTACATACCCGATTAACGAACGTCTGCGTCGACCTGATGTCCCAGCCGACAATGACGCGCTGGTCTCAGCGCTGGTCGGAAATTCTATCTTGTAGCAGTTGTAGTGTTGAGTGACTTGCAAATGGCGCAGCAGAAGTGTTGCGCCATTTTCTTTTTTCAGAACTAATTTTGGTAGCATACTGGATTGCCTTCTTGAGGAAGTAGAACATGCGTCAATATCTGTTTCTGCTTAGTGCGCTACTCTGCATCTGGCAACCCATAGCGGCACAGACAGCAAGCGAACTCTATGAGTCAGCACTTGCGCATCTTGCTAAAGATGCATACAGCGCCGCACTCATTGAGTTCGAGAAAGCGATTGCAAAAGACTCCGCCTACTGGCGTGCCTACTGGGGAAGAGGCTACACGCGCCTCATTTACCTGCAAGACACAGCCGCTGCCATGGCAGATTACAGCACTGCCATAGCCCTTGCACCAAAAGAGGCAGACCTCTACTACTATCGTGGTCTGCTGCGACAAGAACTCTCACAACATGCACGTGCCAACATAGACTTCACACATGCCATACTGCTTAACCCGAACAATCCAGACTACCTTTTTCAACGAGGGAGAAGTCGCTTAGCCATGCAAGAGTGGGCATTGGCTATTGAAGATTTCAGCGAGGTCTTAAAGCATTTACCAGAGTCAAGTTCTGCCTACTTTTATCGCGGTTATGCAAAACTGAAGTTGGAAAAACCGCTTGATGCCATTGAAGACCTAACAGCCTCGCTATCGCTGTCAGAAACTGCCGATGCCTACTATCTGCGTGCAACGGCATATCGCAAACTGAACCAGTATCAAAATGCGTTGAGCGACCTCAATCGAGCGCTGCAACGGCGACCAGCGTTTGCAGATGCATACTTTCTACGCGGCGTGATTAAAACGGAGATGGGACAAAAAGAAGAAGGCTTAGCAGACGCCACACTGGCAAGAAAATTGGGTTTCCAACCAAATCGCCGTGAGACGAGAAAAATTAGCACCGTGGAAGATTCGCTCTATGTTTATGCCGCTCCTGAAATGGTCGTAGAAGCTGCTCGACCAGAATATCAAGAAGCTCTGCGCGACACAAAACAGCTGGCGCTGCGGGGACGAAATGCCTTGGCGACCAAAATCATCAGTGTGTCAGCGCCCATCACCATCATGCCCTCTACGCCGCTTAGCCCAGTGAGCGCCTTCCAGACCGCAGACTGCAACAAACAAACACTCCTGATGCGGCGGCTCACCGAAGTGAACTTGCTATGCATCATGCGACTCTTGCGAGAAGAAACACGCTTGCTCAAAGACCCTATAGTCGATAATCTGGTGGCGCAAATGAGCGACATGGCAACCGAACTAGCCACCTTAGAAGACCATCTGCTACGAGGGGCAATGCCTGAGACCGCTGCAGCCATAGATAGGCAACGGCGAATACAGCTGCTGGTCAATGTGCAGCAACTGATGAACGACCTACAAGACTATTTAGAGCAAAAGACTAAAAAGAGCCCGTAGCCGAAGCGCATCAAATAAGCTAAGCCAAGCAAAGGTAACCCTAAATGACACCAAGTTCTTTACCGATTCTCTCAAACTCTGAGACAATTTTATCAAGCTGCCACTCTTCGTGTGTGGACATGTAGCTGGTGCGTAGCATTTCGTGTCCAGGCATGACACCAGGACGCACGAACGCATTTACAAAAATGCCAGCATCGTAGAGCTTACGCCAAAAGACAAGCGTCTTGTGTTGGTCACCAATAATGACGGAAACGATAGCAGTACGTGCATCCATCAAGCGAAAGCCTAGAGATTTGAGGGCATTGCGAACACGGGTTGCATTTTTGATGAGCCGTTCAATATGCTCGGGCTCTTGCTGCATGATTTCCAGAGCTTTGAGTGCAGCAGCAACGCTAGCGGCAGTAGGTGAAGCGCTGAAAATTAAGGCAGGAGAGTGGTGCCTGATGTAGTTAATGACCGCCCGCTCGCCAGCAATAAACCCGCCGAGTGAAGCAAGACTCTTTGAAAAAGTGCCCATGATGAGGTCAACTTCTTTCTCTAAGCCAAACTCTGAAGCTGTGCCGCGACCACCTTTCCCAATAACTCCGACAGCGTGAGCATCATCAACCATGATGCGCGCATTGTATTTTTTAGCTAAGCGGACGACTTCAGGAAGATTGACAATTGCACCGGAGACGGAAAATACGCCATCTGTGGCAATAAGCTTAGGCGCCTCGAGTGGAATTTTCTGTAGCACACGCTCCAAATCTTCCATGTCGTTGTGCTTATAGCGCTCAACGTTCGCAGTAGCACCGCGAGCCATAAGGTTGGCGACAACAATGCACGCATGGTTATCTTTATCGCTAATGATGTATTCGCCTCGACCTTGCACGAGCGTTGGAATAACGGCTTGCCCTGCCTGATAGCCCGTGCTGACAATCATGCAGTCTTCTTTGCCAAAAAATTCAGCAAGTTTTTCTTCAAGTTCAACATGTAATTTTACCGTGCCAGTAAGGTAGCGCGAGCCGGAGCAACTGGTGCCATACTTGTCAATCGCTTTTTTTGCCGCTTCCTTAACACGCGGGTCCGATGTGAGTCCTAAGTAGTTGTTAGACCCTGCCATGATGATTTTGCGCCCTTCAATCGTCACTATAGGACCCTCATTTTCTTCAAGCGGACGAAAATAAGGGTAGAGCCCTTGTGCTTTAATCTCATCAGCAATCGTGAAATCGTAGCACTTTTGGAATAAATCCTTAAGCTTTGGCGTGCTTTCAACAGTGCCGTTGTCGCGGTTGTGTGTATCAGAAGACGTTGTATCTATTGACCTATGGCTTTCCATGTGAAGATTGCTTAGTTGAAATCAGGAAGAGTTGAGTCTAAGATAGCATTGTCAAATCAATTCGTGAAATGTAGGCTACAAAATCAGCAGTGGAAAGTACGGAGGGTGCAGAGCGTTAGTCTCAAGTCAGACTGCGACGTTTTCCCGCTGAGCCTTGATGCGCTCCAAGAAGCGCTCAGCATCAATGGCTGCCATGCAGCCTGTTCCAGCTGCCGTAATCGCTTGTCGGTAACGGCTATCCTGAACATCACCGCAGGCAAAGACCCCCTCTACACTGGTCTCCATGGTAGATTTCTTGGTGACGATGTAGCCAGCCTCATCAAGCTCTAACTGACCTACAAAGAGCTTGGTATTGGGCTCGTGTCCAATTGCAACGAATAATCCATCGGCAGGCACAGAAAAAAGCTCTCCAGTCTTGAGCGAGCGAAGTCGCAGACCTGTCAGAACCTTGCCGTCGCCAAGAATATCGTCGACAACGGTACTAGTCATGAACTTAATCTTGGGATGGTTTTGAGCGCGGGCTAACATAATTTTGGATGCACGAAATTCGTCGCGGCGATGCAAAATGGTTACGCTTGCTGCATATCGGGTGAGAAAGAGAGCTTCTTCCATTGCAGAATCGCCGCCACCAACGACAAAGACATGCTTGTCTTTGAAGAAAAATCCGTCACAAGTGGCACAAGCTGAAACACCGTAGCCCATGTATTTGCGCTCATTCTCTAAGCCGAGTAGCTTGGCGCGTGCCCCTGCCGATATGATTAGCGTTTCAGCTAGAATCTGCTTTTTGCCATCAACCACGAGCGTAAATGGCCGGCGCGCAAGAGATACTGCTGTCACTTCACCGTAGAGAAATTCTGCGCCAAAGCGTTGGGCTTGCTGGCGCATGTCGTCCATAAGCTTGGGTCCAAGAACGCCGTGCGGAAAACCAGGAAAGTTTTCAACCTCTGTGGTCATCATCAGTTGTCCGCCGGGCTGATTACCATCAATGACCAGCGGCTTAAGCAAAGCACGAGCGGCGTAGATTGCCGCAGTCAGGCCTGCAGGACCAGAACCCATGATAACCACTTCGTAATGTGCTGTGCCTGTGCTCTCTGACATACTTCCCTCCAATTTTGAGTGAAAAGAACAAGGTTAGCCAGTGGCAAAATCATGTAACGCCCAGAGCTTGCAAAAGTTGGAGCGGGCGTGGATTGATAAGTACTCTTTCCGCACCGTTTTCCTGAACAACTAAAGTAGGAACCACGCGCTTACCGTGAGTATACTTCATCACAATTTCAGCCGCACCCTCGACCTGCTCAATGTCAATTTTCTCGTAAGCAATGTTTTGTTCGCTGAGCACAGACTCGGCACGCCGACAGTCTGGGCACCAGCTTGTAGAATACATGATAATTCTGCGCATCAGTTTGCAAGTTGAAGTTTGAGCTTGTTCTCAATGACGCCCTTAGGTACTGCACCAATAATTTGGTCAACAACCTGACCGTTCTTAAAAATCAGAAGCGTGGGAATGCTACGAATGCCATACCTCATGGAAACCTGCTGATTCTCATCGACATTGAGCTTGGCAATCTTTGCTTTGCCTTCATATTCGGCAGCAAGCTCATCAATGACCGGGGCAATCATGCGGCACGGACCGCACCACTCCGCCCAGAAATCCACCAGTACAGGTTTGTCTGACTGAAGCACTTCCGTCTCAAAATTTGAGTCAGTAGCTGTGATGCACTTTGCCATAGTTTTTCAGTTTAGGGTTATTGAATTTGGCTGATACAAAAATACAATTTATCACAAAATTACGATGAAAGACGAACAGCATCTACGCCCAGCGCATGTTCAAGTTTCTCCAAAGTTTCATCATCAGGGTCAATTGTAGCTTTACGGGCAAAAAGACGAAGGAGCTCCGAGCGACCATGCTCAACATAAGACAGCTCAAAATCGATTGGTACAGTGCCGCGATGCATGTTGCAAATATCCCTGACAGCCTTAGCTTTAGACAGTGCGTCGGAATCGTGAAGGTCTAAGCGCAAAACGACACGCTGAATAAACTTGTCGCGCACTTTACGAATTGGAATAACCTCTTGCACCAACAGTTTGGTCTGATGGTCTTTGCGGTCTGCTTCGGCAATGAGCATGACGATAGCATCTTTTTGTAGCTCTTTTTCAAACCGCTCATAGACGCTGGCAAATACCGTAAAGTCCGCTTTGCCTTCAAAGTCTTCAATCGTGCCAAAGAGCATGGTGTTGCCTTTCTTGTCAAGATGCGGTTTGACATCGGTGAGTAAGCCAATTACACGGTAGAGGCGATGAGGCTCGAAAGACTTATTGCCCAGTTTCAGTGTGGCAAATGCCTGCCAATCGCGCCGGTAGGCATCGAGCGGATGGCTGGAAAGATAAAAACCAACAAGGGCAAGCTCACGCTGCAGGGTTTCAGAAAGGCTCCATGGTTCAACTTTAAGCAGTTCAGGATAAGCCAGTTCCTCCGAAGGTAGAAAGGTCTCATCGCTAAAAAAGCCTTCCTGTCCAAGTGTAACGCGCCGATTTTGTTTTTGCCCAAACTCAAGTGCACGCTCGACATTTGCCAAAAGTGAAGCACGGTCGATGCCAAATTCATCCATCGTGCCAGCCTCAATGAGTGATTCGAGAGCTTTTTTATTGACCACTCTTAAATCCACAGACGAACAAAGGTCAAAGAGATGCTTAAAGGGCTTCTTTCGACGTTTGCGAGCGGCAACAATTTCCTTGGCAGCTGAACCGACGTGCTTGATTGCTGAAAATCCAATGCGCACAGCTTTGATGCCTTTGGGCAAGTCTTCTACCGTCGAGAGTGCATCACTTTTGTTGATGCTGGGCGGCAAAATCTTGATACCCATGGATTTCATTTCGTCGGTCAAATGCCGCATTCGTTCTGCATCTCCAGCTTCGCTATTGAGAATGGCGCACATGAACTCGGCGGTATAGTGCGCTTTCAGGTAAGCTGTCCAATACGCCAAAAGCCCGTAGGCAGCCGCATGCGACTTATTGAAGCCGTATCCAGCAAATTTTTCCATCATGTCGAACACTTCATGAGCTTTTGCTTCTGGGATGCCACGCTCTGCTGCACCTTTGACAAATCTCTGCCGTTCCTGCGCCATTTTCTCTTTTTCTTTTTTGCCCATTGCGCGTCGCAAAATATCTGCACCACCCAGCGTGTAACCTGCCATGACTTGCGCCATTTGCATCACCTGCTCCTGATAGACAGGAATGCCATAGGTTGATTTCAAAATAGGCTCAAGCAGCGGATGTGGATACTCCACTGCTTCAAGACCGTGCTTACGCGCAATGTAGCGAGGAATGAGGTCCATCGGTCCGGGGCGGTAAAGCGCATTCATGGCGATAATGTCATCAATGCAGGTAGGACGCAGTTGCATCATGTAGCTCTGCATCCCCGGCGATTCAAACTGGAAAATGCCAGCCATTTTTCCGTCCTGAAAAATCTTGAAGGTCTTGGCATCATCAATCGGGAGCTTTTCTAAATCCAGCACAACCTTGTAGCGCTTTTCAATCAGGCGCAGCGTCTCATCAATGACGGCGAGAGTTTCCAAACCCAAATAATCAATTTTGAGTAACCCAGCCTTTTCAATCCAATCTTTATCAAACTGCGTGACGACCTGCTTTTCATCCTTGCTTTTGTTGAGTAGAACGGTGCGCTCCGTAAAGTCATCAGGTTCTTCGTCAGCATAACGGCGTTCTTCAGCCTCCACTTTGTCAGAAACGTAGAGCGGCACATAGTCATCGACATTACCGTTGGTAATGACTACACCAGCGGCATGAACGGAAACATTGCGGGCTCGCCCTTCGAGTGCCAAAGAATATTCCATCAATTTTCGAATGCGTGCATCTGAGTGCTTAAGCAAATCTTGCAACTCTTTGACAGGCTCAATTTCAAAGCCACCGTGTTTATCGCGCTTGCCATAGACGAAATCTCGCAAAGCGGCGCCAATAGGTTTGTTGGGCACAAGCTTGGTGATGCGGGTAACTTCATCGAGCGGAATTTCCAGCACGCGCCCAACATCCTTGATAACCGCTCTGGCACCCAGCGTAGAAATGGCAATAACCTTAGCAACACTGCTTTCACCATAGCGCTCAATGGTGTAATCCAACACACGCTGCTTGCCAACAGGCGTGAAATCAATGTCAATGTCTGGCATAGAGATGCGCTCGGGGTTCAGAAACCGCTCAAAGAGCAAGTCATATTGAAGGGGGTCTACACGCGTAATGTCGGTAAGGTAAGCCACAATGCTGCCCGCCACAGAGCCGCGCCCAGGACCAACAGAGTAACCCTGCTTGCGTGAAGCAGCGATAAGGTCGCTGACAATCAAGAAGTATGAACTAAACCCCATCTTAGCAATTGTGTTCAGCTCATACTCAATCCGATTGCGGATTTGTTCGCCTCTTTCACCAAGTGCATCAAGGTTGCCGTATTTGCGCAAAGCACCTTGATAGGTCAGGTAGCGCAAGTAGTCGGAGTCGTCTTTGAAGCCATCGGGAATTTTGAAGTAAGGAAGTTGTGGAGCGGTATCGTGAAAAATGAATGTGCACTTTTCGTTAATCTCAAGCGTGTTGGAAAGTTCGCGGTATGTGTTATCGAATAGCAGTGCCATTTCAGCAGGGGACTTGAGGTAAAACTCTTGGGTCGGCAAACGCATGCGTTTGGGCGTAGAGAGTGTGGACTTGCTCTTCATGGCAAGCATCACTTCCTGAAGCTCGGCATCTTTTTTTTCAAGGTAGTGCACATCGTTTGTTGCCACGAGTTTGACATCGAACTTGCGTGCAAGGCGAATTAAACTTTCGTTAAGTATTGAATCTTCGGGGGCATTGTGGCGTTCGAGCTCGATGTAAAAGTCATCGCCAAAAACGTCCTTATGCTCTTTGATAAATTGTTCTGCACCAGCCTCATTGTTGGCAAGCACAAGTTTAGCCAATTCACCTTTGCTGCATGAAGTTGTGCAAATAAGCCCATCAGCATACTTGAAGAGCGTTTCTTTGTCGGCGCGGGGGCGGTAGTAGAACCCTTCACGAGCGGCAAGCGAAAGAATCTTACAGAGATTGCGGTAGCCTTTGTCATCTTTGACCAATACATTGAGATGATGCACTTCTGTTGTGGATTTATTCTGACGCGAGGTGGGGGCAATAAAAAGCTCAGCACCAATGATAAGTTTGAAAGGCTTATCACGCTGCTGCGAGACTTTTTTGGCTTCGCTAAAAAGCTCAGGCATATTGAAAAGCGCCGCATGGTCAGTTACCGCCACTGCGCTCATCCCCAAGTCAAGACACTTGTTGAATAGTTCGGCAGGCAGAATAGGGCTGGTAAGCATTGAGTAATGTGTGTGTGTATGCAGATGAATAAAATCTGACATAAAACCTAAGTTTTTTAGCTTTTAGAGAAAAAAAGCAATGTTTTTTAAGCCTTATGGGAAGATAATTTTGCAAAGTCCGAAATTTTATTTACTAATTATGTAGTGTTCTTTTTGTTCTTTACTTCTCATTGTCATAGTTAATTGGAAGAGCGCCGTAGTGCAGCCCTGCACTCGGCGCTTTTTTTGTGGTCAAGCTCGTAACCTGTATAATCGAGCGGGCATGTGCCAGAGAGTCTCAGTTGGCATAGACCCATTTTAAAACGAAAGTAAGAAATTGCCGAATGCCTGAAGCAGTTGTGGACGCAACACATGAAAACGTTCATCTTGCTGTAGCATGGGACTGGGAATATGACTACGACTTTATTCGGATTTTGCAGCGACAAGCACAACGGCATAATGCAAAATTTCTCGACATTTCTGTCTACAACTTGGATGAAGTACTGGCAGCCTTGCAGAAAAAAACCTTAAAAATCGCCGCATTGCTCGATCGAGCAAGCGATACCAACGAACTCTTTTTGCCTCTACAAACACTGGCAGCAGAGCAACAAACCTACATCATCAACCCCTTCCCCATCTCGCAGTACACGATGGATAAAGCGCAAATGCACTATGAGCTCATTCGTGCAGGAGTAAATGTGCCATACACCGTTATTCTGCCCGCATACGACGAAGAACGCAAGCTCGATAGCGCACTCATCAAAGAGCTCTCAAAACTTCAAGTCCCATTTGTCTTGAAGCCTGCAAACGGCGGTGGCGGAGAAGGCGTGGTCAAATCCGTCTACTCACCATATGATGCCGCCGCATGGCGTGAGCAAATCTCGTGGGATAAGTATTTGGCGCAGGAAAAAATCTACCCCAAATACCTCTACGGCTGGCGATGCTGGTTCCGCGCTTACTACCTCTTCGGCGATGTCGAGGTCCTATGGTGGGATGATGAACGCCATCTTTATCGCTTGCTTTCTACTGCAGACAAAGCACGCGTGAAATTCGACGCAATGACTGACACTATGCATCGCATTGCAAAAGCCTCAAAAATGGATTTTTTTTCGAGCGAACTGGCACTTACCACCGACGACAAGCTCATTGCAATTGATTACGTCAATGACCAAATTGACCTGCGCATCAAATCGCGCCACTACGATGGCTTGCCCGATAGCTTCGTAGAAAAAGTTGCTGAAAAACTTATCACCTTCGCCAAACAGCAAGCCGCACAGAAAAGCACACTTGGCTCAACTTGCAACAATTGAATCCAGATTTGGAAAAATCTAAAAAGAGTTCTATTTTAGACTAAGTCTACTTAAAATCTATTAAGCGTAAACGAGCATTGAACATGGCATATAGAAGATTTTTGAGTCTCTTGTTTGGAATTTCTCTAACTATAGAGACAGCACTTGGTCAAGTCAAAGAAGCGGCAAGTGAGAAGCCCGAGGCAATCAAAGATTCTGTGAAGACTGCCGAAAGCCGTGAAATCGTGGTCACTGCGACGCGCACCGAACAAGAATTGGAAAATGTTGCCATTCCCGTCAGCGTCATCGGAAAAAAACGAATTGAGCAACAAGGCGCGATGCGACTAAACGAAGTGCTTGAAGAGCAAACCGGACTTGCCATCATACATGACCATGGCACGGGCGTTCAAATGCAAGGCTTTGCGCCCGCCTACACGCTGATTCTCATCGATGGCGAACCTGTTATCGGCAGAACCGCAGGCACGCTGGAACTGACGCGCTTCACGGTTGCTAACATCGAGCGCATTGAAATTGTCAAAGGACCTTCGTCATCGCTCTTCGGCAGCGAAGCCTTAGGCGGCGTCATCAACATCATCACCAAACAAGCCGAAGAACCGCTCAAACTTGGATTCAATACGCGATACGGAAGTTTTAACACCGCCGACCTTAGTGCCACTGTGGAAGGAAAAGTCGACAACTTTTCAGCATCGCTTATTCTCAACCGAAATAGCTCCAACGGCTACGACCTCACACCCGAAACCGAAAGCCGCACAGCGCCTGAATTTTACAACTACACCATCAATCCGAAACTATGCTACAAATTCAGTGATGCGACCACGCTGGCACTTTCAGCACGATGGCTGACGGAATCGCAACAAGGCATTGCGCAAACTGGCGCACGTCTCATCGACTCAAAAGAATCTCTGCTCGATTGGAACGTGTCAGGCAATTTGACGCATCGCTTTTCGCCATTTGTTAAAACCACTTTGCGACTCTACGGCTCGCGCTATGAAAACAATCGCACAAGTACCTACCGAGACGACGGAAGCCTTTTCTCTGCAGGCGCATTTGACCAACGCATGAATAAAGCAGAAGTGCAAACCGATTGGTTCATGAGCAACACCAACACGCTGACACTCGGCGCAGGCTACATCGATGAGCGCGTAACTGCAGATAGAATCTACGGCGGCACACGCACAATGAACACCGCATTCGTCTATGCGCAAGATGAATTTATTCCGCTGGCGTGGCTCAACCTGACGGCAAGTTTTCGTTTCGACCGCAATAGCGATTTTGGGTCGCAACTCTCGCCACGAATTGCCATGCTCCTGAAGCCAACGACTTGGCTTGCGCTTCGCGCCTCGGTCGGTAGCGGATTCAAAGCACCGACATTCCAACAACTCTATTTGGATTTCACCAATGCGCAAGCAGGTTACAGCGTCTTTGGCTCAACGAATGTGCGCGAATCAATAGCACGCCTGCAACAAAGCGGACTTGTGCAAAGCATCTTGCTTGACCCAAACCAGTTGCAACCTATTCGGGCGGAAAGTTCTGTGGCGTTCAACATCGGCGCAGACTTCACGCCAAGTCAAGTCTTCACGCTGAAAGTCAATTTCTTTCGCAACAATGTGCGCGATTTGATTGATACGCAACCGATTGCTGTCAGAAGCGGCGGAGGCAACATTTTCACTTACTTCAACTTGAACCGTGTCTTCACGCAAGGCATTGAAGCAGAGGTTGCCTTAAAACCCTTGTCAGGACTGACATTTTCGGCAGGCTATCAGTTGGTCGATGCAAAAGATGAAGGTGTGCTGGAAAAAATTCGTGAAGGGCGAATTGGTCGCACCGAAGGCACGGTGTTGAATCCAGTGTTCGTGCCGATTCGCGAATCGGAGTATGGCGGCTTGTTTGGTCGCTCGCGTCATCTTTTGAATGTGAAGGTGCTCTATGAAAATGAGGCAGTGGGGTTCAGCGGGTTTGTGCGCGGTGTCATTCGCTCGCGCTACGGCTTTGCTGACCTCAACGGCAATTTGATTTTGGATAACGATAACGAATACGCGCCCGGCTATGCGATTTGGGACATTACGCTAAACCAAAAACTGTGGGCAGGCTTCACACTGCAAGCCGGCATTGACAATATGTTCAATCAGACGGACATCCGCTACACGCCGTTTTTGCCGGGGCGGATTGTGTTTGTGGGCGTGCGTTGGCAAAGCTTGTAGCGATTTACGGTAGCGGTGTGAGACGTTCTTTGAACCACTGTTGCGTGTCAGCAAGCGTGAATTTGCCAGAGGCAACGTCGGTCGCAAAGGCGATGAGGTCATCGTCCGTTGCTTGAATAGTGAATCCATTTGCGCGCAGAAAGATGATAGCAGTTTGCAATCCGGTGCGCTTATTGCCGTCTTGAAAGACGTGATTGGCGATGATGTTGAAACAATACACGCCGGCTTTATCCCAAATGTTAGGATAAAGCGGGTTTCCAAACAGTTCAGCATCAATGATTTCGAGCAGATAGTCTAAGTTTTCTTCGTGCAAAAAATTTTGGGGCGGCAGGTAGTTGCCACCGAACATCTGAATTTGATGCTTGTTTATCGCGACAATTTGCGCTTTGGAAAGGTAAAACATTAGGCTAAGGCTTTCCAGACTTCTTTGTAACGCTCGGAAGTTTCGTTCAGCAGCGACTCAAATTGCTTGTCAGAAAGAACTGACTTCGGAGCAGAGTTGCTGGGTTGTTTGAGCATTTCTGTCAAGGCTTCTTTGACAGCTTCTTTGATGAGGGCTTTGAGTTCGTCGCGTGTGAGCGTGATAGCAACAGATGTTTCAGATTTCGCTTCCATTGGTCAAAAAGTTGAGTGTTTATGAACGGCGTGTGCAAGTTAAGCAATCAGGGAAAAGCAAAGTAATAGAGACCTGAAACAGACGATTTTTTTCAAAACATCTTTAACCAAACTTGAAAACAAATGACAACACATCGCGTGCAACTTTCGCTCTTGTGGCTTGTGATGGTCGTAGGCATGATGCTGCACTTTGACTATCACGTGAGCGGCATTTTTTACGGCATTGAGCTCAAGCGTCCAAACGCGACGGGCGAATTTCCGCCGACCATTTGGCTCATTCGCTTTGTCTTTCAACTTGCGCCAATGATGGCGGTTACATTTTTGCTCTTCTTTGAAGCGCAGTGGTTTCGTGTGGCGCATTTTGGCGTGAGCATTCTTTACACGCTGGCGCATGGCTCGCACTTGATTCGCGAATTTGAAAAGCCCGACATGTCGCAGCTCAATTTGCTGTCGCTGGTCTTGGTCGTAAGTGTGCTACTCAACATCGTTGCGCTTCGCTGGCTCAAAGAAGGCAGAGGAGAGATTAAAGCACAAGATTCTCAACAAGTCGCAACATCATCAATTCATAAAACTGAACCAGCATCGATAATGCAATCGTGAGTGAAATAAAAAAGGCGAAGCACGTGGTCCAGACGCGCTTCGCCGATGTGCAAAAACGCGCAAAGAATCCGCTTCGGTAAAGGGCTTCTTGCAGAGGGGCTGCTAACCCGACTCTTCGTTTTTGCACGAGAAAGTTACAAAGGAAACATCAATCAAAAATTTTGAAGTCAACCATGAAGTCAAACATGAAACGCACTTTGCTCTTCATCTTACTTGCACTAACGGGCTTGGCTTGCGGCGAGAGTAACAATAACCCATCAGGCTCGCAGGCACAGACCGCATTGCCTGTTCGGACGATTAGAAATCTGCAAGCCGATACAGCGAACACCGGTCGCTTCACGTTCTTCTCGCTGCGCGACAGTGCCATCGTGCCAAACAGCGATTCAGCAACCACGCGCTGGGATATTGCCTTTCGCGCCACCACCATCATCATCAACGGCGGACCGATTCGCTTTGGACAAGGCGGGGCAATTGTGCTGACAGGAACGGATTTCAACACATTGGAAACCTTGCCTGAAACCGGTTGGCGCGTGGATTCTTCGGCAACGAGTTTAGCCATTCCTGTTGGAAGCGGCAGAGCGTGGTATAACTATAACCAACAAACCAATGTCATCACGCCGATTCCCGGTGTCGTCTTGGGCATTCGCACGGCAGATGGGCGATATGCGAAACTGCAAATTCTGAGCTACTACCTCAACGCGCCTGCTAATCCAGATGGGTTCGCTGATAGATCGCGCGTCTACACGTTCCGATATGTGTTTCAGCCGAATGGGTCGAGAACGGTAAAATGAAAATTACAAGCAGTCAATCACCCATTTGCCATCGTTGGCAGGGTTCACAATGAGTCTCTGTTCTTTGGAATCGACGAGTAAATCCATCGCTTCAAGCGCGAGATAGCCGAGCAAGGGCGGCGTGCCATCGTCAGGAAGTTCCATGACGTTCAGGTCGGCATCGCGGTCGAAAATCGTGATGTTGACGGGGCTGTATATGCCACGCTTCACCACACCATTTGCGGTTCGGACATCTTTCTCTTTCTGTTTGACCAAGCCAAGTTTCTGAATCATTGACTTTGGCAAGCAGATGTAAGAGGCACCAGTATCGACCAAAAACTCGACCTCGAGCGAACGGACATTTTCAGGCGCAACCAAGCCTTGCTGTGAGTAGGCAAGGTCGGCGCTGTTGCGAAGTAATGCGGTGTGCAGGACTCGCCCCATGCTCAGCGGCTTGTGCTTTGAAAGCATACGACTCGTTAAAGCACTTTTTCACGGTAATCATCTTTTTCAACCTAAAATACAACGGTACTATGAAATACACTGTGTTTTTATCGCTACTGCTCTCTGCGACAGTGCTTGTCGCACAGCAAAAACAGCCTGCGCTGACATCTGAATCAATAAGCAAAAAAGAGCAAGACCGACAAGCTATTAAAGCAATGGCAGGCACTTACTTCGTGGATTTTCGCTATGCGGAGACCTTCACCGAAAATCCCGATTACAATCTCAAAGAGCCTTATCGCGCCAGCGGCTTGGAATACATCACAATCGATGAAGAGACCGAAGACAAAATCTCGCTCCTGCATCTTTTGATTATGGAAAATTCCAAAGGCGAAAAATCCATCATCAAACATTGGCGCGAAGATTGGCTCTACGAGAACACCGACCTCTATGTCTATGACCACGACCTCAAATGGCGTTATGTGAAACTTTCACCTGAGCAAGTGAAAGGACAATGGACGCAGAAAGTCTATTCAGTCGACGATAGCCCGCGCTACGAAGGCACTGGCACATGGGTGCATGTCGACGGCAAGCATTATTGGGAATCAGTAGCTGATGCGCCCTTGCCACGCCGCGAATACACGAAGCGAAGCGACTACAATGTCTTGCGACGCAGAAACCGTCACATCTTAACCGACTACGGATTTCTGCATGAGCAAGACAACATCAAACTCATTCGCACCGAAGGCAAGCCAGATGTAGAACTGGTTCAGGAAAAGGGCTTGAACATGTATAAGCGCGTGGATGATGCTGAAGCAGGCTTGCCGGGCAAAAAGTGGTGGGAAGAGCATCGCCCATTCTGGCGCGAAGTGCTTGCCGTGTGGAGCGACATCTATGCACGCCGCAAAGATGTTGCCTTCAAGGAAAAGGGCGGAGACAGCAAACTTGCCGAAGCCTTGTTCAAACTGGATGAAGAAAGTCTCAAGCAACAGAAAACACCAGAGCGCATGAGAGCGGAAATCCGCGCGCTCATTGAGTCGCACTTCAGAACCGTAGAGCTGGGCGTGCAAACAAAGTAGCGCAAGGGTAACATGCAAGAAGTTCATCAAAGCATTGCCGTTTGGCAACTAATAGAGCGTGTCGTTTGGGGACTGGAAATCGTGTTCGGGTTTGCGTTTGGAGTTGCATTCTCGATTCTGTGGGCAATAGTAATCAATGTGTTTGCAGGGAAAAAAGAACGCAAAACCGATGCAATCAAGAAAGACAAAAAGCTAAAAACAACGGCTGAACCGATGCAAGATGCAGTTGCTTGCCAACAATGCAATGTGTTCTTCCGATGCTTTTCGCTCAACTGATGAAAAACGGCTTTTTTTAACAATCAGAACACATACAAGCAATGGGATACATCGGACTTTTTTACGGCACACAAACAGGCAACACTGAACTGGTTGCCAGAAAAATTCAACAAGAGTTAGGCGAAGAGATTGTCGATCTCTACAATGTCAAAGACGCAACAGCGGAAGATATGGCGCAATACTCGATTCTCATTCTGGCAGCGCCGACTTGGTATGACGGCGAAATGCAGGCAGACTGGGAAGACTTCATGCCGAAGTTAGAATCGATTGATTTCACCGATAAGTATGTGGGCTTTGTGGCACTGGGCGACCAAGTTGGCTACTCACAATACTTCGTGGATTCTATCGGCGTGATTGCAGAAGCTGTAACCTCGCGCGGCGCGCAAGTCTTTGGACTGTGGCCAAGAAAAGGCTATGAGTTCGAGTCCTCGAAAGGACTCTACAACGATGAAATGTTCTGGGGCTTGGTGCTTGACTTTGAAAATCAAGGTGACTTGACGGATAAACGCATCAAGCAGTGGTGCGCGCAGATTCGCGAAGAACTCGGCATTGATGCACAAGCATCATAATGTTGGAATGTGCGCCTGAATTGTACTTTGTGTTCTGTGTGATTCCAGAGCAAAAATCCCTCGAGATGAACGTGCGTCGCATCTCGGGGGACGTTTTTCAACCTAAAAAATTTGAATGATGACTAAACCGATTGATTCACACCCAGATAGTGTGTTGCTCTCCGAAACCGCCAAAGGCGCAGTCCGATACTGCCCAAACTGCCACAGAATAAGTGTTGAGTTCGAGAACCTGCTTGTGGAATTCACGTTGCAAGAGTTTTTGAGTTTTCGTCACTCGCTCGACCTGATGGATTTTGAAGCCATCGCTGAGCAAAACGCCTGTTTGCCGCTTCGGCGAAAGTTGATTTGGGAGTTCAAAAACTCCCCTTTGAAAGGGATATTTCATCTCAATGAAGTTGCCGAATTGACAACGCTCGTCAGGAGCGCAGAAACCGCACTCACGCATTTTCACTTGCGCGGGTCAGCAATCAACTATCCAACAAACTAATGCATATGAAAAAGGTTACACAAAAAGTTTTTACGCTCCACTCGTGGTTTGGACTGCTTGCGGGCGCGTTTATGATTTTGATTGGCATAACAGGCTCATTGCTTGTCTTTTCAGATGAATTAGATGAGTGGATATACAAAGAGTTTGCTGTCGTGGTGCCCAGCGGTGAGCCAAAATCTTTTGATGCGCTTATCGGTGAGTTGCGTGCGCAGTATCCTGATGCAAAAGTTTTGCGTCTGACAAAAAGCCACTCGCCTGACCGCGCATACACGGCGATTCTGCAAATTGGAAAAGAGCGGCTTTACACATATCAAAATCAATACACGGGCGAGGTAACGGGAAAAATTGAAGTTCACTCGCGGCTCACGAATTGGCTCTTGCGCTTGCACTTCACGCTCTTGGCGCGTCCATTTGGCGATGCGATTGTAGCGATAGTCGGTGCGTTGTTTATCGGACTGTCGCTGACAGGCTTGTGGATTCAGCGCAAATCGCTGTTCAGTGTCTACACCAAAGCCATTCGTTGGAAAGCGGGCGCAAAGGTTGCCTCTCACGACTTGCACCTGCTCACAGGTTCAGCGTCAGTGGCGTTCTGCATTGTAATGGCAGTGAGCGGATTTTATATGATGCTCTACACGCTTGACATCGAGTGGTGGCAAAAGCAACTTGCCGCTCGCAAAACTGCCGATGAAAAAAGAGTCGAGGCAAAGCCGAGTGCTTTTACACTTTCGGCAGATTCACTGCTCAATGTCTCAAAGAACTTGATTGAGGAGTTTGAGCCAAAGAGCCTCATTCTGCCTCAAAACGACAAAGCCCCGATTCGCGTGCTGGGCTATGCGAAGTCGTCAAACCCCTTTTATAGCGAGTTCAGCAGTTATGTGAATTTCAAACAAGATGGCAGCGTCATTAAAGTGCATGACATACGGCAAGCAAGCCTCAGTGAAAAGGCAGATATGATATTGAAACAACTGCATTTTGGGCAGTTCGGTGGCATTTGGATTAAAATCATTTACGCTTTGGGAGGCTTTACGCCGGCGATTCTCTCAATCACGGGCTTCGTGCTGTGGTGGAAACGGCGACGAAGAAAGGAAGTTCCAAAGCAGGTAGTGCGTAAGATAAACCGACCTGTCGCCGTGCCCTTGCCGAAAGTCGTGGTGATGCGAGCAAGTAAGTCAAATTGAAAAATCGCATGAAGTGCAGATTCGCGAAGAACTCGGCATTGATGCAACATCATTGCAGCTCAACTGACGAGTAAGCATAAATGAGTTTCTGCGGCATCGTTTGTCGTTGTGTTCTTTCCAAGCATACTACTTGTAAGTTCTCCTCAGCGCAGGCAGACGCTGGGGAGACTTTTTTAGATGAAGTGATAAAAGCAGTAGTTGCCGTAAAAAATTGCAAACTGCAAGTGTGAGCTAATCAGCAGAAAGGATAGTCCATAAGCCAATCGCAACGAAGCCAATGCCAGCAATCCATTTCAGAATTTTCGGCGAAATCCATTTGCCTAACTGTTCGCCGACCACAACGCCAATGCCTGCCGCCAGCACCAACGCCGCCGCCGAGCCAAAGAAAATCGCCCACTTGTTGGCTTCCGCTTTCGTGGCAAAAAGCATGGTGGCAAGCTGCGTCTTGTCTCCAATTTCAGCCAGGAACACCGTGATAAAGACCGTTGAGAAAATGCTCCAAAAAGACATCGTTGGTTTTTTAGGTTGAGTTAAAAAATATGTTGGAAGCCAAAGAAGAACTGATCTGCCTCTGTGCTTCGAGCGAAGTCAAATCGCAGAATGGTGGCTTGATTCCAAGCGATGCGCGCGCCAATGCCATAGTTCCAACGGTAATCTCTAAACCCAAAATCAGAAATATCGTCCCACACTCTTCCCAAGTCTAAGAAAGGCACAACCCCGAACGAAAAAGTTTGACCAAGAAACTGAACCTTGTAGAAACGTGAGCGCAGTTCAAGGTTGACTAATGCCGTGAGCGGTCCGGTAAATCGGTATTCGCGAAAGCCGCGAAGGGAACGCGCCCCGCCCAAGACTTCCGTGCCGCCGGCTTCTGATTGGCTCGAGAGGTCGAAGGCTTCGTAGAAAGGCACTTTGCTTCCCCAGATGTAGCCCAAGTTCCAACAACTTGCAAATGTCAGGCGCACATCGTTCTGCTGATAGATAGGCAGAAATGCTTCTATCTGAATCAAATTTTTATCAAAACTAAACTCCGAACCGAACCAAGGGCGCGAATGCTCGTGAGAGTACTCAATGAAAACACCATGCGACGGGTCAGGCTCAAAATCGCGCGTGTCATAAATCACGGCGAAGGCAAAGATGCTCTCCCGTCCGCCGTTGTAGCCGGCAATGTTAAGCCTTTCCCAAGGATTGCCAGGCGTGATGCCCAGAAAATCTTCGGTGAGCCGTGTGCGCCCATTTAGAACGCCTTTAACTTCATTGCCATCAAGGTCAAAGGCTTCTTCGGCTTCTTGATTGAAATAATCTTTGATGCCAATGAAGAGCAACTCATAGCCGAACATCAGGCGCAATTTCCCTCCAAGAAGCACGCGCTCCACTAAGATGTTGTAGAGATTTTCTGTGTAAATAACTTCATTGTAATGACGGTCGGTCACGGTTGCCGCTTCACCAATAGATGGATTCCCGGGACGCACAATCGCTAAGTTTTCGAGATAGGGGTCGATTCTCGAAAAGGTTTGAACTTGATTAGTGGCTTTGTTCAGGAAACGAAGTGGCTGCATGGTAACCGCACCAATGCCGAAGTATTGGAAATTTGGGTCTTCTTCAAACACAGCATCAATTCTCACGCGCCATTCTGTATCAAAAATGTATGGAAAATCCATGTTGATGGCGGCGTTCCATTTTCCACTTTGGAACACTTGGAACGAGCCTATATAACGCTGGCGATACGGCGTGTATTCAAAGAAGGGGTCTTGGCGCGTGCCGTTTTGGTAGATGAAAAAGTTGCCACCAATGCCAAAGCCATTGATAGGATTTTGCTCAAACTCTGGCAGGCCTGTCAGGTAAAGTCCCTCGACTTTATCGCGGATTTCTTCATCGGTTAACCGTTTTTCAGGCGCAATCGGAAATGGCAACTTGGGCTTCGGAAGCGAGTCAGAAAATTGGGCAAAAAGAGGCTGAGCTGTTGCTATAAATGCAAGAAGAACAATGTTTCGCAGCATCATGATGATTTTGAGTTTAGCCGTGTTGCGTGAGTGTTTTTTTGACCTCACCCTGTTTCGGCGTTGCCGAAACGTCCCTCTCCTTGTGAAGGAGAGGGATGCCGCGCAGCGACAGGGTGAGGTCAACTTCTTATGCCAAATCTGTCACGCTGTATGAAGTGAAGAATCCACAATGGATTCCTCGCTTGCGCTCGGAATGACATCAGTCCGTCATGCTGGGCGAATCAAAAGCCTTACTGTTTGTCATTCTGAACGGAGCGAAGCGAAGTGAAGAATCCACAATGGATTCCTCGCTTGCGCTCGGAATGTCAGGCAATCCCGGCACTAAAAGGCAAAGAACAGACTGGCAACACCGAAATAGATGAGCAAGCCTGTAATATCCACGACAGTTGTAATGGCAGGGCTTGCTGCAACGGCAGGGTCGCCGCCAAAGGCTTTCACAATGAGCGGTAAGGCGGCACCAATCAGGGTTGCCGTAATCACTTGAAACGAGAGTGCCAGTGAAATCACAAAGGCAATTTTGACAAGCGAGTATTCGGCGGGGATTTCTGTCTCCCACGATAGAAATAGCACTTTGGCAAATGCCAACACACCGAGACAGAGTGCCAAGAGCGAAGAGACTTTGGTTTCTTTCCAAATCACTTTTAGCCATTCGCGCACGCTGAACTCGCCCAACGCCAACGCACGCACAATCACCGTTGCCGCTTGACTGCCCACATTGCCGCCAGTATCCGCAACCATCGGCATATAGAGCGCAAGTATCAGCATCTTCTCCAACGCTTTTTCATAGTTATGAATAATCATACCCGAAATGATTCCCACAGCGGCAAGCGTTACCACCCAAGTCACACGCTTTTGAAAATGCTTCCACGAGGAAGTCTCCAAGTAATTGAGTTCGGTATCGCGTTGCGCAATGCCCATGAATTTTTCCAAGTCTTCGGTATGCTCGGCGCGAATAATGTCAATGGCTTCATCGTGCGTAACCACGCCCATGAGTTGCATCTGCCGATTCACCACAGGAATCGCGATAAGGTCATACTTCTCGATTTTCTTTGCGACTTCCTCACGGTCTTCATCGACATAGGCGAAGACAAACTCACGATGCACCACATCGGCTATCATCTGCGCAGGGTCAGCCATAATCAAATCTTTCAGCGTGACAAAGCCGAGCAAGGTTTGTTCATCATTGACGACATAGGCGTAGTAGACCAATTTTTTCGAGGGCGCATCGGCACGCACTTTTGCAATCGCTTCGGCGCAGGTCATGCGTTCAAAGACGGACGCATAATCAAGCGACATGATTCCGCCAGCCGTATCGGGCGGATAAGCACTCAGCCGCAAGATGTTTTCGCGCACCGACTTTGAAAGAAACGGCAAAATTTCCGTCTGCGCCTTCTTTGAAAGGAATTGGAAAAAGTCCACTTGCGACTGTGTGGGCATTTGCTCGAAAATGGTGGCAAATGCTTTTCGGCTCATTGCATTGAAGAGCGAGAGTTGAACCGTTACGGGCAAATCCGCAAGAATTAAGGCTTGACGGTCAATCGGAAATTGCGACATCACATCAATGCGGTCGTAATCGCTCTCCAATTTTTCAAGCAACTCGGCGACTTCAACAACGGGCATTTTGTTTAAGACCGAGGCGTAGTCTATCAAACGTTGCTTCAATTCACTGTCGCTCGTTTGAAAAAGCAGTTCGTTGCGCATGGTTGTCTCCTTTCGTGAATGGGTTTAGTCGCTGTGCTGACCGATAACTTCCCAACTGACGGCACTCACACCGTTTTCCAATGTGATTTTGCCCGCCAGTCTTTCAAGCACATTGTCGTGATTGCCGTTTGAGAGAATTTCGGCTTCGATGTAAGCGATGTTGGGCGCGCCGTTATCGGAACTTTTCAGCGAGCGGAGTTTCAAATGTTCATCATCGCGAATGGCATCGACGATGAGCACACGAATTCGATTTTCGACTTCTTCTTTACAGCGCGTTTTCAAGTGATACGTCATCAGTTCGCTTTCTTCTTTTTGGAACGGCAAGCGATTGATGCGCAGTCCAATTGGGCGCAAGAAAAGATGTGAGAGTACGATAGCAACAGCGGCGATGACGGCTTGCCAATACAGCCCGCACCCCGCAAGAGAGCCAACAGCGGCAGAGCACCAAATTGTCGCCGCTGTGTTCAAACCTTGAATGTTCACGCCGTTGCGCAAAATGACGCCCGCACCTAAAAAGCCGATACCGGTAACGATTTGTCCTGCTACACGAGAAGGGTCTCCTTTGCTATCAGTTAGCGAAAGCGAAAGCAAAATGAATGCCGCCGAACCGAGTGAAACGAGCGTGTTTGTGCGCAAGCCCGCTTGCTTTTGTCGCCATTGACGTTCCAAGCCAATCAGCGCACCAAGCCCAATCGCTAAAAGCAGTCGAAGTGTGAAATCAATGAGCGTCATGGCTGTTTCCGTTTGCGGTCAAGCGTTATCAAATGCTGTGCAAAGGTAAACGCTATGCGTAAAAAGGGTTGTTAGAAGAGGCTTAAAAAGTGATTAGAATTTCATTAGAGAGGTGCCTCAGAAGCAGAGCGGCTCTGAAACGACAGCGTAACCGAAGTACCAACGCCTTTTTGACTTCTAACAGCAATCGTGCCTTTGTGCAACTCCACGATGCGCTTGGTTAGTGCCAGCCCAATGCCTGTGCCTTCGGCAAGCGACTTATTTTTGCCGCGATAAAACGGCGTGAAAATTTTGTCAATCTCCTCTTCATCAATGCCGATGCCGTTATCGGCGACTTCCACAACAAGGCGGTTGCGCTCAACAGTGAGCGACACACGCGCCAAATGCTCGGCTGAAAATTTGCACGCATTCTCAATCACGTTTTTGAACGCCAACGGCAAGAGATACGCATTGCCCACAATCGTCAGTGCCGATTCATCTTCCTGTTCAGAGTTGAAAGAAAACTCAATGCGCCAATCGGAATGCGCTTTTAAGAGGCTCGAGCAAACTTCCATCAGCACTTCATCAAGGCGAACACGCTCGAGCTTGACTTCGTGAATATCTGAACTGGCGCGCGCAAGGTCGATGAGGTTTTGAATCAACTTTTTCAGCCGTTGTGCATCGAGTAGCACTTTTTGCAGCGCGTCGTGATAGGCTTCGGGCGATTGTGGTTTAGAGAGCAAGAGTTCAAGTTCCATAATCATTGCTGTGAGCGGCGTGCGAAGTTCATGCGCCACATTCGAGACAAACTCTTTTTGCATCGCAAAGGCTTGCTCTAATCGGTCAAGCATTTGGTTGAAGGTGCGGGCTAATTCGCCAAGTTCATCGTTGGTGTTCTCGGTCTTGACGCGCAGACTTAGGTTGCTGGCACTCACGCGTTTGGCGTTGGCGTTGATAGCACGAAGCGGTGCCACAATCCGCTGTGTAAAAAATCGCCCGACGGCAAAGACAATGAATGCATAGAGTCCAATCGCCAAAAAAAGTGTGTTGCGTAGGTCGGTGAGTTTGTTGTAACCGTATTGGTCGAGCGCGGCGGCGGTGATTGCGTAACGCTTGCCCTCGTGCGTGTAGGTTGTGCCTATCACTTGCCAATCGTTTTGATAAAACGCAAGATTGCCCGTTTCATAGATGCGGTCAATCATGTCGCGAGTTTCTTTGACAAAATCAATCTCGTAAGCATCGTGATAGAGTAGCGCAAACGCGGTGTCGTAAATCGCAACTTCAACTTCGTTGAGCGTTTGGCGATTGTTCTTGTAGATGTTTTGAAGAATGTCGGCGGGGATTTTCGCTACGAAAAACAAATTAGCTTTCGTGATGGCTTCTTTGCGCAAGAGCTCGAAAAAATCTCGCTCTCGTGTGCTTTTGGCAGAAAAGTAAATCACCAGTGAAAAGGTCAGAAGCAATCCGCTTGTAAGCGCAATGAAGGTCAGAGTAATTCGCGTGCGGAGGCTCATTCTGCTTTAAGGTTCTGCTTTAAGGTAAAAGCCCATTCCTGTTTTCGTGTGAATGAGTTTTGTGGCAAACGGCTTATCTACTTTTTTGCGAAGATAGTTGATATAGACATCAATGTAGTTTGTGCCAGTGTCGAACTCGATGTTCCAAACGTGCTTGGCGATTTCTTCGCGTGAAATCACACGCTCCGGGTTGCGAAGCAAAAATTCGAGCAGGGCAAATTCTTTTGCGGTCAATGCAATCGGCTTGCCTTGACGCTCGACGGTTTTGGTGCGAAGGTTCATCGTGAGGTCGGCGTAAGTCAGCACGGTGGGTTCGGTGGAAGTGAGTTGCTTGGCTTTCAGGCGTGCGTGAATGCGTGCAAGGAGTTCGCGAAAGTCAAACGGCTTGGCAAGGTAATCATCAGCCCCTGCGTTGAAGCCTTGCAGTTTGTCGTCAGTTTCGCCGAGTGCCGTGAGCATCACGACAGGCAAGGCAGGGTAAAGCGATTTGACTTTTTTGCAAAGGTCAATGCCGTTCATCTTCGGAAGCATCACATCAATAAGCACAAGGTCAAAAGGGTGAGAGTGAAGCAAGGTCAAGGCGGTTTCTGCATCAGGCGAGTGTGTGGTTGCGAAGCCCGATTCGCCAAGCCCTTTCGTGAGAACAGACGCCAACCGTGCATCGTCTTCAACAATCAAAATGTGTGGAGTCATTGCTAAACAAATGGTTCATAAGTGTTGTGCATCATTGCTGTGTCGTCAGCATTTTCTTTTTGTCATGCTAAGCGAAGTGAGGCATCCACTCACGGGATTCCTCGCTTCGCTCGGAATGACAAGCGCGATTTCACCCTGCCGCAGAGCAACATTCCTATCCTTCACAAGGAGAGGAACGTTTCAGCAATGCCGAAACAGGGTGAGGTAAATCCATGCAAAATCTGTCAATCCGTGTTGTCCGTGTACGAATTTAATATGCTGAGCGGCGCGCTGAAAGCTCCTGCATAAATGCCACGACACGCTCATCGACAATCACATCACGCAAGCGCACTGGCGATTTGAGCACAATGCCTTCTAACGAGCGACAGCGCGAAAGTGCCACATAAAGTTGCCCATGCGCAAATGTGCCGCGCCCCAAATCAATCATCACTTTGTCAAAGGTTTTGCCTTGACTTTTGTGTATCGTAACTGCCCACGCCAAGCGAAGCGGGAACTGCGTAAAGATACCCACAGGCTCGGTAAAAATTTGTTTCGACTGCGCATCAAACTCATACTTCACAATTTCCCAATCTACACGCTCGGCGGTTACAACCCTTCGCACGCCATCTTCTTCCACTTCAACTTTGATGGAATTCGGCAGAATCTCACGCACTTTGCCAATCGTGCCATTGACCCAACGCTTTTGCGGGTCGTTCTTAACAAACATTACCTGCGCACCAACTTTCAGCGTCAGGTTCTCTTCCGTCGGAAAATTCTTCCTATCAAACTGCCCTTCAACCTCGCCAATAAAACTTTTCGGCGGAGACTTCAATCGTTCTAAATGCTTGGCGTTAATCGTGTTGGCGATGTCGTTGGTGGTGGAAAGCGTGATGAAAAAATCCTCATCGCGTGGCGTAAAGTTAGGCTGAACACGCGAGTTGATGAGCGAAAGATGATGTGGTGCAAATTGCCGTGTGCGAATCGCTTGCAGAAGTTCAATAAATGTAGCGTCGCTTTGGCGAAAAATTTTTTTCAGATGCACAATGCGAAGCAAGACCTTTTCAAACACTGCGGCGCTGAAAAAATACGGCGTTTGATAGAGCGACATAAAGAGGCTCTGTTCATCATCGCGCGACAGCACCGGCGGAAGTTGAAAGAGGTCGCCTATGAAAATCATCTGCACGCCGCCAAAGGGTTTTTTCTTATCTCGTCCATTCATACGCATAAAGTAATCAATGCCGTCGATGATGTCGGCGCGCACCATTGAGATTTCATCAATGACAATCGTGTCAATGGCTTTGTAGAGCTCCTTGTTGTATGGGCTTGGAATGTTTTGTGCTGTAATTACGCCGAGTGGGAATTTGAAAAATGAGTGAATGGTTTGTCCGCCAACATTGAGCGCGGCAATGCCCGTTGGCGCAAGCACGACCACATTTTTTGCCGTGTGCTCACGAAAGTAGTTGAGAAGCGTTGATTTGCCCGTGCCTGCACTGCCCGTAATGAAGAGGCAATCCGATGTACGCTCCATCAAGTTGTAGGCATCAGCAAATTCGGCTGAAAAATCTAACTGCTCCGCACTTACAGGTGCGTTGGAAAAAGGTTCAGGCATGGTGAATTGCGTCTAAACGTTGCGGATTGACAGCAAATCTGAGTTTGTCATGTTCATCCTTTGTTAGTGCCAGTCGGGTGGCAATTTAGGCGTTTGCCGATGATTCTTTCAACCAGCGGTATAGCGCAGAAGTTCAGCGACCCACTTGCGGCAGTGGTGATTGGTGGACTACTCACTCAACTGTGCTCACGCTCTTTCTTTTGCCTGCGATTTATGAATGGATGGAAATGCGGACGGAAAGCGGTGATGTAGGAAAGGCTGTCTATTGATTGAGTAGCTCATCAACTTCTTTCTCTAACTTATCCAATTCTTTTATTACAATTGCCCAGATAATATCTTCGGAAACAGTATCATAGCCGTGAATAATTCTGTTTCTTGTATCAATGATTTTACGAGCGTTGGTTATTGGAAAGTCAGGCTCTACTTTGACAATCCTATTGACAGCTTCTCCGATAATTTCAATATTCCTCTCTATTGCTCGTTTTGTTTTTAAGTCTCGTTGAAATGTATTGAAATCGGTCTTGTCGGGTAGGAAAAGGTGAATCTCAGTAATAGCCTGTTTTATGTCAGCAAGCCATGCTTTAATTTCTGCTTTCATAGATTAAGACTTTCGTCTCTTCTATTCGTTGTTTTAGGTAAGGGTTTTTAATGGCTTTTTGCTCTAAGAGGTCAATTGGTCTCTGCAGAAGTTCCTCTACATGAAATTTGAAGTTGAAATAGCAGTCAGAATAAGAAATAGGGTCTGTTTCATTGATGTCAATAATCAAGTCAATATCGCTGTCTGAACGAAATTTATTCGTTGTTATGGAGCCGAAAGCATATAGAGACTTGACACTGTAATGAACACAGAGCTTTCTAATTTCATCTATGTGATGTAACAGCGCTACCATAAATACTGATTTACCCTTCAAACAAGCTGCGCTGACTGAGTAAAGTGTTCTTTTCAATTTAAAAAATTCTTTAATAGCTTCCAACTCGTCGTAATATACGAACAATGTTGTATATGGGAAGCAATGTAGGTGAAAACCGATTTACCCGTTTTCACTTTTTGCCATGTTTCAGACCCTCAAATGCCCTACTCGCAACAAAAGAACCCTATGCCCATCTCGACCATGCCTTATTCTTTCCCCTACAATAGGGCTTTTTAACTCCAAGAAATAAGGCTTTCCGATGACAAGAATAATGCTTTTTGACCGAAAGAACAAGGCTTTTTTGCCGTTAAAATCAAGCTTGACTTTAACTGTTGAAACTGGGCTTAGAATAGCGGTTGAAGTCAAGGCTAACTTCAATGCATTACTTTTTGTAGATTTGAGAGGATTTGCCAGGGCAGGTTCAGCCTAACTTCTGCCACAGCGGCGCAACCCTTGCACAGGGAATTGCAAACAGCAAAGGCTGAACCTGCTACATCTATTCATCACCGAAATTGCCAGAACAGCTTAAGCCAAACCCATTACCCAAAACGCCCCACTTGTTGATGAAAGATTTACACAGATATTCAGTCGTTTTGACTGAACTTTCGGCGCAATTGCAGATAGTATGCCATATATCCAATGCCAATTAAGAGCCATATAAGAATTCGCAAGTCCCCTAATTCCCAAGTCTCTTTCATGAATAACATGAATACAGCGAAGATGATTGCAAACACAAAAAAGTAAAATAATATGTGCATATAAAGCGGTATTTTTTTTAGCAGAACCTGTATCGAGAATAGGCGACGCCTTAAGTTTTTCTTCCACTTGTGCATATCCAGCGTCTGTTAAAAGCACGGTTATTACCGTTCCTGATTTTAGCTGAATAGCGACTTGCATGGTGAGGTCTGCATCTGAATCAGGAGCGCCAAAGTTCATTGCTGGCTTGGGCGTCATACTTTGAATATCACGGAAAGGCAAGGAAAATTTGAGCGCGCCTGATTTATCAAAAAAGCGTAACTCATTTTCTGCAATTTCCATAGATTGAGCAGCATATTTTTTGAAGTACATGAAAATGAAAACGAAAAATGCGACGCTGATAAAAATTATGAAAGGAGTTATCACAGTTAGATCAACATCGAAAATGAGAATTGCGAAGATAGTAGATGATGCTAAAAAGATTGAAAAAAGAAGCAGGAGCATCACTTGCTGCTTGGGATTTCCTCTGTAAGAGGCACATTTGATAGTATTCATCGTTTTTGCAGGTTTAGGTTTAAGATGTTTGGTATAGTGCGTTATTGCAGTTTAATAGCTAATGGGAAATCGGGCATGCTTTGTGGAACGATGCAAGTAGGCGCTTGCTGCCCTTGTGTCAGCGTCTTGACACGCTCGGTGATGTAGGCATCAAGGGTCTTGACCGTAATCGTGCCCTTGCCAAACAAATCTGCCTTGCCTTGCAACCCCTCCAACAGCGCTTTGGTAAAAGCCCCATTGCCCCAGCGTTCATCTTCCAGAGAATATTGCCGACCTGTCGATGAAGTAAAGACCACTGCCCCACTTTCTACACTTGCCATTTCATGGACAAGCATATCGATGTTGGGTGCCGCACGACGCCCGCCCAAGATGTTGCCCGAATGACATGCATCGACAAATAGCACCACTTTGCCTGCAATAGTAGAGACCGTATGCTTGAACTCGGTGAACATCAAGCAAGTGCGACGCAAACTCTCGGTCTGCGCCTCGTAGGGCATGAAAAAGAATGCCCCCGTATTGTCATTGATGCCATGACCGGCCAAAAAAATCATCGCTACGTCTCGGCTGGTGGTCTCTTTCTGTATCCATTCCAGCCCTTCAAGAATTTTATCTTTGGTGGCATCGGCATTGGTGAGCGTGCGCACCACCACATCTTTGTATAAGCCACCTTTCTGCGCACGAATGAAAGAGGCAAAGTCCATGGCATCTTTGGCGGCGAAAGTGAGCTTGTAGTCAGGATTTTTGTAATCGCTAACGCCAATAGCTAAGACATAGAGCGTGGGTTTCAAGACATCTTGTCCGCCCTGCGGCACTGATGCCCCCTTCCACTTCAAGCTCACGGTAGCAGGTTCGCTCCAGCCAAATTTGTTTTCGGCAAGGACTTGAAGCACCACATCGCGTGGCGGGATAGTGATAGATTGGGTCTGGGCATTTTTATCGCCTTGGCTGACGGTTTTCAGAGCACGCTGGGTTTCAATGGGTCGACCATCAATAAGGATGCGAACCTGCTTAATCTCTTCGCCGCCGGGGGAGAAGGCTTGATAGGTAAGCGTCACGGTGGTGCTGCTGACTTCGGTGAAGTTGGTGGGGCTAAGGATGCGCACAATAGGCGGTAGTGCCTGTTCCAGACGGATGGTGCTTTGGGTGCGATTGCTGCTTTGGTTGGCAAGACGGATGGCTTCGGCTTCGTTGTAAGTGTCCAGAATTTTGTCAATGATGTCGGGGCGATAGTAGGTACTGCGGAAGCGAGAGGCAGGATAAAAGAGTGCTTCTTTATCCTTGCCCTGATTGACATGCCAGCCGATGAGGTCTTCGGCGCCAGCGGCAGCATCGTAGTAGCCTTCGGGCGTCCATAGCACCCAGCGCCGACCGTCAGGATGAATATAGAGCGAGAGCAGCGGTGCGCCATCTGCCATGCGATACCAGCGAATAGTGCCATCGCCTAAAGCGGCAAGGACCGCTTTGTCATTGCCAGAGATCTTGACTGCCCACGCTACCGCTTGCAACGAGGTTTCCCACAGCTTGCTGCCGCTGGCATCGGCACAGTAGAGATACCATTCTGTCCCCAAAATCGCTCTTTTGTTCGTGGAAGCAACATCTGTGGAGCGGCAAATTTCAGATCTTCTTAAGAACTGAACATCGCGGCCATTGATTTTGGGCGAATAAGTACTTTTCCAATCGGTAACGGTAAGCCCAGCGATTTGATCAGTGTAACCGCTAAGGCTACTGAGGTTGGGGAGAGTGCGACCTGTCGAGAGCGTGCGTGTGGCAACATCAAACATGAGTGGACTCCGACCATATGGTGTAACAGTGAAAACGCTGCCTTGAGCATTGGTTCTAAAATGAGAACGGTCGTCTGACCTGTGGTCGTGTGTTTCGGCTTCTTTGTAGAAGACTTTCTTGCCAGTGCAGGTCATACGGGCAAAGTCAGGATGCGTGCCGGCAACAAGAAAGTCGTTGTTTTTGAGCGGCTTGAGGTCTATGATGGCATTTTTGCTGACAGGGTAGTCGGTATAGCGCCCCTTGCCTTGATTCTGCCAGATACGAATATGGTTCCAATCTCTATCGCCACTGCGTTTGCTGTAATATCCGCCTGCCAAAAGATAGCGACCGTCTTGGGAGAAGGATACGGTCAGTAAGCTTTGGTTAGTCGTATTGGCACCAGCGATGTCGGGCTCGTAGAGGAGTTTAAGCGTTTTGCCATCAAGGACCTGCAGGCGAGGGCTATCCGCATAGCCCACAGCCAAAAGTGACCCATCGGGAGAGAAGGCAAGAGAAAATGGTCTTTCGCCTGCCAAACCCGAGGAGCCAGAGCCACCAAGGAAATCATCTGAACCCGAACCAGAAGATTGCTGAGCAATAAGGTTAAACTGACGGTCGTAAAGACGCACTTTGCCGTCGTAGCATACCGTTGCCAAGGCGCCCCGAGTAGTCCCATGCCGCCGCATAGCTTGATGACCTGTAATCCGTAAAGGATTTGACCAGTCGCCAATCGTCCGTCGCCGAGTAGATACGCAGCCCGTCCGTTGCCAAAGCGGCAGCCAGATACTTGCCGTCAGGAGAAAACTCTAAGTCATTGATGACATTAGGCAATCCTGTAAGGCGCTTGAGCATTGTGCCCGTCACGGCACTAAGAATGTAGATGCAGTGAGAGTCATCCCATGCGTCACCTGTCCAGCCAGCTATGGCGACAGTTTCCCCATCAGGGCTGATGGCGCCCGCATAGAGCATACCTTCGTTGCCTTGAGCAATTGGGATGCGGAAGGTGTGCAGGAGTTCGCCTGTCTGGGCATCCCAAAGCTTGGCAGTTTTGTCGGTGCTGACGGTCAAGATATACTGCCCTTCTGCGTCAGTGTCAATGCGCTTAATGTCTGAAGTATGCATGTCGGTATTTAAGATGAGAAATGGGCTCGTGGGAACAAGTCTCGAGCTGGGGGTCTGAGCAGAGGCGGCATGGGCAAAAAGGAAAAAGAGCCAGAGCAAGAGGCGGTATGGCACGCTGTGCTTAAAGCATGAGAAGAAATACAGCCGATGATGCGGCATGCGGAGAGTGTGTTGAGAGAGCATAGTTTTGAAGCATTTGAGTTTGTAGAGTGACCCAGTCAATTCAACAGTTTGTGTGCTTACTTCATAATATCTGTGCCATGCAGAGCTCGCTACTTCAGGGCAAGGTTGTAAAAGTGAGCACGGCCTCTGTGGTTTTGGTCTGTCCAGTGCCAGCTTTCTTGAGTATGGCACGAGTTTTTGTAGCGACTTCAGCTGGATTTTTTCCAACGACGGCGTAGCCTTTGCTATCGAAGTAAAAGTCTGGAACTTGGTCAACAAGGTCAGCGGTGGAGGCAAGCACCTGTATGGTTTCGGTGCCGAAGGGCGGCGTAATTTCAAACTCACCGATTTCCATCCATTTGTTCACATCATCGGTATTGACGAAAAGCACGAAGTCGCGTTTGGTTTTGCCGTTGTGAATCGGTATCAGGTAAGAGAATTTGCCGTCGGCGTTCTGCGTATGCCCAACGATGTAGAGATACCCCGGCTTGCTGAGTTTGACGAGCACTTTAACCGTTTCGCCTGCTTTGAAGAGCAGGTTATTTTTTCCACGGTTGGTGGTGATGTCGGCGCGCAGGTCGTTGGTAATGAGCAGGTCTTGTGCCGCCAGCGCTTCCAGCGATAGGGTCTCTGGGGTGTAGCGGTATCCGGCGTAGGCAGAAGGTTTAAGTTTGAAGGTGGCCGATTGCACCGTGAGCCCTGTCTCGGAAAGGGCGCGCAGAGTCAGTTCAATGGCGTTGTCGAGAATCGTATAGCTGCCGACCAATTTGAGCACAGCGGTGCTGGGTTCAGGCACTGCGCGAAGTGCGCCAGTGAGGCGCTCTCGGATAGCGGCGGCAAACGGCGTGATTTCTCGGCTATTTTGCACTTCGGGCGGAAAAACATAGTAGCCATTGTCTTTGAAAATCAACGCCGCCGCTTTTGCCAATTGGTCCAGTGAGGTGATGTCGCCAGCGGCAGCTTCAAAGCGAGCTTCAATATCGGCGCGACTGACAGGAAATTCCTCCACGACCGTTTTGCCCAGAACTGCCATAACAAGACGAAACTTGAGATATTGGTCGCTCAGCGACAATAGGCGTGAAAGGCTACTGATGTCGGTAGCGGTGGAAAGTTTCTTGGCATCTGCCAGCAAGTTTTTCAGCTCAGACTCATAGAGTGCCAGCACGGCTTTCTCAAGCGCCGCTCGACACTCTGTGCTGCCGCTCCTTTCAGTATATGCAAATGTGGCGCCAATCACCGGAAGTTCTGAACGTGTGAGCACCTCACGAACAAAATTCTGGTTGTAGCCTTTGCCTGACACTTCACTTTCGCGCAAGGCGCTTGAGGTCTGAATCGTTACTGAAATCTGGCTGGAAAGGTCAGCCAGTGCTTCACGGCGCGCCTCATCTTGCGTTTTGCCAAAGCCTGTGCCAAAGAGTTGGGCTTGCACAAGCGAACTGTTCAGACCGAGCAGGAGCAAGAGGATGAAGAAACGCATATTGAGTTGAAGTTTGTATTCGAGTCAATTGCTTATTTATCCGTGAATGTGGTGATAGAACGACCTGTAAGCGATACACGTGGTGGCACAGCTTGCTGCAGTGGCCAGATAGTGGGAAGCTGCAACTGCTGAACATCAGAGCGTAGATACCTTTCTGCGTTTCGAGCACCAGTCCCTGTCATTCCGAACGCTTTTTCTGCTATGCCGAGCACCCATTCGGTCATTCCGAGTGCAAGCGAGGAATCCGGTGCGTGGATGCTTTGCGACGTTTTGCCCGATTTGGCATGACCGCCCGTGATGTAACAAGCGACTGCAGCAGGCTGTGTCAAGACGCTTCTCTGGCTACGGCTTAGTGCTTGTCCTCGTCAGTTAAACGTTGTTCCATGTCATCGGCGGTTTTTGCCGCAAGTTTGATTAATTCACTCAAGATAGAAGATGAGGTGTTTGCCCCTGCCCGTATAGCAAATTGCAGAATGTAGGGACTTTCGCCACCATGGATTTGCCAAGCACCAATTTTATAGGTTTCGTTAAGTTCTAACAGCTTAAACAAGTTGCTGTGAGTAAAAGCAGATTTTGACGAGACTACAGCGGCAACTGAGAAGATTTCTCTGATTTCTGCACCACCAAACTCATATGTTTTCGAATTCACGATAACGACCTGTGTTCTGCCATTTCCCATATCGAATGGGATTTTGAAATTCCCGTTATCCGTTATCGTGTATTTCAGACCTGCGTTGTCTAATGCAGACCTTACTCTGGAGTCGACATTTTGTGCAGATGCACTTGCAGTTGCCACCAAAAACAGTGACACAAGAGCGAGCTTGAGGATATGTGTGTTCATAGTTAGTGATGTTTGTGTTGTGCGATGCTATGTTGTTTTAACTGATGAAATGTGCGTCAAGGTAAAATGTGCTGAGGAGAAGGCACGCTTGAACAGCACCTGAAGCAAGCTGATAGAGGGCAACTGCATCTAACTGAAAGGATGTTAAACATGCCCGACGAGACCTCTGTGGGGTTACCTACAATTGCCCTGGCTCCGGCTTGAGAGCATGCTGAAACTGACGGCGCAGCCTTGCTTTCAAAGAGTTTTAGTTCAGCCTCCGGCTTTGTTAGTTCAAGAGATATTGATGTTATGCCTGCTCGAGTTCGTATCGGAGTGCTCGAGAATTACATGCGGAACTTAAACAATTTTTGCTTGCGTGTCAACAAAACCTGAATGTATTGCCATTTGCGCAACATCAAAGGAATAAGTCTGATTCCAAATGAGCAACATACACACCACGCCGCGATGAGCAAAAGTGCCAGCACAAGCCAGCGGCACACAGGCTGTAAGAGCAAAGCACATTTTTTTCAAAACAAGTTTGATATATTCCGAAAACCCACTTGCCAGTTGCTCTTTTTTGGAAAACGGTAGGAACACTTTAATCTATCAATTAACTATGACCACTGAAACGCTGACAGCACCTGCACTGAACGGCATATCACTTCACGACGGAACGCCGCAAACCAATCCGCTCCGCACTCGGCACGATTTTGACGCAATGCGCAAAGCCTGCGAAAAAGATTTAGGCAAATTTCATGGCGACATCGCCAAACGCGAAATCCACTGGTTCGACCCGAAACTCAATGCTTGGATTACTTACTCCGACGAACACAAAAAGTGGCTCGGCATTGATGCCAAAACTGGCAAACCTGTTGAGGTGAATTATCCCGAATCCCACACGCCTTGGAAAATTTCGTTTGACGATTCACGCGCCCCGTTCTATCAATGGTTCAAAGGCGGCTTAACGAATGCATGCTTCAACGAAATCGACCGCCACGTCATCAACGGCTACGGCGATGAAATTGCCTTCCACTTCGAAGGCGACCGCTGGGACGCAACCAAAAACAATGGCAAAGGCGGACCTGTTACGGCGTTCAGCATCACGCGCAAACAATTGATGCTTGAAGTGGCTAAGTGCGCCCTTGTGCTCCAATCACTCGGCTTGAAAAAAGGCGACCGCGTCTGCCTCAATATGCCCAACATCATGGAGCAGATTTATTACACCGAAGCCTGTAAGCGTTTGGGCATCATCTACACGGCAGTCTTCGGCGGCTTTTCGGACAAAACGCTTTCGGATAGAATCCACAACGCAGGCGCAAAAGTCGTCATCACGAGCGACGGTGCTTACCGCAACGCACAAGTTGTGCCATTCAAAGAAGAATACACCGATAAGGCTCTCGATAACTACATTCCGCTTGAAACTGCTCTTGAGATTGCACGCACGAAACTGAAAGCGTTGAAGGTTGCACCGAAAGTTGCATCAGCCATTTTGGACAAAATTCAATCTAACCTCAAAGAAGAAATCACAACCGAGCGTGCCGATGTGATGCGTGCGGTCGGTCAAGCCCTCTCACACCTACGCGGACTTTCCATTCAAGAAAAATCGAAAATTCGTGTCGAGCTTGCCAAAGCCCTTGTCGACTCGCCGCCGCGCGTCAGTGCTGTCATCGTGGTCAAGCACACAGGGCAAGAAATCAACTGGCGAAAAGAGCGCGATAAGTGGTCGCACGAACTTTTAGCACAAGCCACAAAAACCTTACTCGCCAACGCCAAAAAAGTCGGTGTCTCGGTTTCATCAGAAAAGGACTTGCTGGCACTTGATACGGAACGCTTCATCAAAGCCATTTATGCGTCGGTGCCATGCGAAATCGTTGATGCCGAGTTTCCGCTCTTTTTCATCTACACATCAGGCTCGACGGGCAAGCCCAAAGGCGTGGTGCATGTTCACGGAGGTTACACAGCAGGCATATCTTACACGATGAAAATTTCCTTCGATGCGCGTCCGGGCAAAGATGTGATGTATGTGATTGCTGACCCGGGTTGGATTACAGGACAGTCGTATATGATTGCTGGTGCATTGCTGGCACGCGTGACCAGTGTAATTTGTGAAGGCTCGCCGCTCTTCCCCAGCGCAGGTCGATATGCTTCAACGATTGAACGCTATGGCGTAACGATTTTCAAAGCGGGCGTAACCTTCCTCAAATCGGTGATGACCAATCCGCTGAATGTTGCCGAAGTCGAGCAATACTCAATGAAGACTCTGCGCGTGGCAACTTTCTGCGCCGAGCCATGCAGTCCTGCTGTGCAAGAATTCGGCATGAAAATCATGACGCGCCAATACATCAACTCCTACTGGGCAACTGAACACGGCGGCATTGTTTGGACGCACTTCTACGGCAACCCCGATTTTCCGCTCAATCCCGATACGCACACCTATCCGCTACCGTGGATTTTCGGCGATGTGTGGGTCGCACAAGGCACAGATAAACAAGGACGACAAATCTATCGCTCCGCCGACTTTGAAGAAAAAGGCGAAATCGTTATCACCAAACCATATCCGTATCTGGCACGCACGATTTGGGGCGATGCCGACGACTTCCTCAAAAAGTTTGAACAAGGCAAATGGATGGGCGATTTCGAGCGATACAAAAAAACTTACTGGGATAGATGGAGCGACGGCAAAAAGCAAGTCTGGGCATACACACAAGGCGACTTTGCGATGAAATATCCTGACGGCTCATTCACCTTGCACGGACGCAGCGATGATGTGATTAACGTCTCGGGACACCGCATGGGGACGGAAGAAATCGAGGGCGCGATTCTCAAAGATAAATCGCTCAACCCTGACTCGCCGGTCGGCAATGTGATTGTGGTCGGCGCGCCGCATCGTGAAAAGGGTTTAACGCCCGTTGCGTTTCTCTTGCCTGCACCTGGTCGGCACATCACGCAAGATGATATGCGGCGGCTCTCAGAACTCGTGCGCAAAGAAAAAGGTGCGGTGAGCGTGCCAAGCGATTACATCGTGGTCTCGGCGTCCCCGAAACGCGCAGCGGCAAGTATATGCGCCGCTTCCTCAAAAACATGATTAACGACGAACCACTTGGCGATACTACTACGCTTCGCAATCCTGAATCGCTGGTCGAGATTCGCAAGAAAATTGAGGAGTGGAAGCAAAAGCAAGCGACGGAAGAATCGCAAGTGATGTTTGAAACCTTCCGCTACTTCAAGATTCAATACGCGCCCGTTAAAGATGATGCGATGATAGCCGTTGTAACGATTTCCAATCCGCCTGTGAATGCGCTGAACGAGCGTTGCTTGGACGAACTCAATACCGTTGTGGATAGGCTTTCGCGTAATGATGCCGTGAAGGTCGTGATTTTCACAGGCGCAGGCACGAAGTCGTTTGTGGCAGGTGCCGACATCAAGCAGTTCTACGAGGAAATTCAAACCGAAGAAGATGCGCTCACGCTGCCGAACAATGCGCATTTGCGTTCCGAAAAATTGAGCAGATGAAGAAGCCTGTGATTGCGGCAATTAACGGCGTTGCGCTGGGCGGCGGCAATGAGTTTGCGCTCGCGTGCCCATTATCGCATTGCGGACAAGACGGCAATTTTCGGTCAGCGTGAAATTAACTTGCGACTGATTCCGGGCTACGGCGGCACACAACGCTTGCCAAGAGTTTTAGCCGACAAGCATCAAAATAGAAATGATTAGACATCAAAGAAGTGCTTGATTTAGGTGATATTACCGCAACGCCTTACCCCATGACCTTTCCCTGTTTTGGCTTCGCCAAAACATCTCTCCTTTTGAAGGAGAGGAACGTCGCAGAGCGACAGGGTGAGGTTACATTTCTCGCCCTGCACGAGATTGAGGCTCGGTGTGCAGGTTCGTGTAAATGCTATGTTGAGCCTCCGTTCTTTGCTTTTTTGAACTGATTTTTCAACGTAGTAAGTCTATTAATCGGCGCCGTGCTGGAAGAAAATCGGAAGCTGTTCGAAGACATAGAACGGCGATATTATTTTACCGATTAAAAAGCGTTTTGAAAATAAGGTGAGAAAGGTCGGTGCTGAAAAGGCGCTTTCCTATCTAACCGAAGTGATGCAAAACTCAACTGCAAATGTGGAGCAAATTATTCAAGAACAAGTTCGAAGTGGGAAAATAAGCGATGCGGCGCAGGCAAGAAAAGCGATTGCTGGAAATGCTTTTCAAGGCTTAGTTGCGTATGCTTTGATTTATTTGCAAAGTAACGATTTGATAAACCGCAATTTAGTGATAACGCTAAAACCGAAGAAACACAAGTTAATAGAAAATTATGCGGCAATTCGTATTGGCGGCGATGTGCAGAAGCCTGATGTAGATTTGATGATCTATCATAGCGCAAAGTTAGAGCATTCACCTGTTTTGATTTTCTCATTGAAGACATCTTTGAGAGAAAGAGCAGGACAAACTTACAAATGGAAACTTTTAATGGATATTGCCGCATCGCAAGATTGTTTGCAAATCAAGCAAAAATATGGATTAGGTTTTGATGTTCAGAAAGATTTCAAAATAGGTTTTATTACAGCAAATTTTTACGATGAAATTACGCAACCGCAGCAAATTAGCATGTTGAAATTTTTTGATTTCGTCTATCTTACTAAAACAGGCAAGTTTAGACCGCCTGTGAAAGAGTTCTCCGAAATTGTTTCAGACTTGAACTCTCTCTATAAGTGATGATACTTACAGAAAAAAAATATAGAGATGCTTCTTGGGATTTCGTAGGGGCAAATACAAAAAAATTTACGCATTGCTACCATAACTACCCTGCGATGATGATTCCTCAAATTGCAGAAAGACTTTTAGAAAAATATGGTGCCAACGCAAACCTGCTGTTTGACCCTTACTGCGGCACTGGCACAAGTTTAGTAGAAGCCAATTTGAAAGGGATAGATGCTATCGGAACTGACTTAAACCCGTTAGCAAGACTTGTTGCGAAGACAAAAACCAGCAAAATTAACCTGCAAGTCTTGGAACTCTACCTCAAAGATTTTAACGATTATATTTTTTCAGTGATGTTTGATTTTAGCAAGGTAAGTGTTGTAATTCCCAAAATTAGTAACATTGATTTTTGGTTTGATAAACCTGTTCAGGAAAAATTGGCGGTTATTAAAGCATTTATTGAGAAAATAGAAGACGAAAGTGTGAGTAATTTTTTCAAGGTAGCCTTCAGTGAAACTGTTCGTGAAAGTAGCCTGACGCGCAATGGTGAATTTAAGCTATTTCGCATGACACCTGAACAAATAGAAAAGTTTAACCCCGATGTTTTTGGCTTAATGCAGAGTAAATTGGCACGAAATCATAGAGGATTAAGAGAGTTTTTAGAACATAGACCGAAAGGCAAGGCAGAAGTGTATGGATTTAATACATGTAACGAAGTTCAATATCTGGAGCATGAGAGCGTAGATCTTGTGCTCACTTCGCCGCCATATGGAGATAGCCGCACAACGGTGGCTTACGGGCAATTCTCGAGATTATCTAACGAATGGCTCGGCATAGAAAATGCTAATCAAGTTGACAACCTCTTAATGGGCGGAAAATCTGAAAGAAAAATCCGCAACTTCAATAGCAAGTGCTTAAACGAGAGCCTCGAGAAAATTGCATCGGTAAATGAATCACGCGCTAAGGAAATTGCTTCGTTCTACTACGACTATCAAAAATCTATTGAAAATGTTGCGAGAACCGTCAAAAAAGGCGGTTACGCTTGCTATGTTGTAGGCAATAGAAAAGTGAAAGGAGAGATTTTACCCACAGATGAAATCACCAAAGATTTTTTTGAGAATTACGGATTTTCACATGTAGAAACCATTATACGGAAAATTCCCAGCAAACGTATGCCAAGTAAAAATAGCCCAACGAACATCACAGGCAAGAAAGATGAAACGATGAATTACGAGTATATCGTCGTTATGAGAAAAGAAAGTGTGTAACCTAAATTCTACGACTATGACAAACCACGACACCTTGAAAACCGCGCTTCGCATTCTTCTCTCTGGTCGCTCGCTTGATGCCGAAACCGCCAAAGAAATAGGTCTCGTTGATGAACTCGCCGACGGCGACGCGCTCATTCGTGCAACGGAACTAGCACGCGCTTTTATCACAGGCGAAGATGGACAAGTGCTCAAAACTGCCTTCGAACATCGCCAAGCCGCCGTTCAAGCATGGGAGTCGCCAAGAGAATTTCCCGAAGAGATTTTGCAAGACGAGGAAATCCAAACGCTCATCAATGCTCTGAAACATTCAGGACGCGAAAAAGCCGTTGAGAAAATTTTAACCGCACTTCGCACTGGCTTCGAGCAAGGCTTTTCAAAAGGCATTGAAACCGAAGCCAAACTCTTTGCAAGCGCGGTTGTAGCGCCCGATGAAGGCAAAACAGGTATAGAAGATTTTCTCAACAAAAAATCAAAGCCACTGCCACCACGACCATGGCGCGTCAAAATCACCCCTGAAGAAGAAAAAGAACTGCTCGCCAAAGGCGATTTACTGCCAGTTGATGCGCCGTTCTTTCCTGGTGTAACGAAAATTCCGAAATACCAATACGCACTTGCCGTTGTGCGCGATGAAAAAACCGGTGCAATTCCACACGGCGACCCGATTAAAGCCGAAGTCAAAGTTATTACCACAGTGCCTGAGCCTGCGCCGAATGAAGTTCTGCTCTACATGCTCACGAGCGAAATCAACTTCAACGACATTTGGGGCATTCAAGGCATTCCCGTTTCGCAAATGGAGCAAAACGACCAAGATGTCTACATCACGGGCAGTGGCGGATTGGGACTGATTGTTGCCGTGGCTCGGAAGTTTTGCGCGAAGGACGCTTGAAGGTTGGCGATATGGTTACCGTGTATTCAGGGCAATCCGATTTGCTTTCGCCACAAGCGGCATTAGACCCAATGTTCTGCGATTTCTGCATTCAAGGCTATGAAACAGGCGATGGCTCGCATCAGCAATCAATGGTCGCACAAGCCCCACAGTGCCACAAAAAGCCACAAGACCTCACGCTTGAAGCCGCAGGCAGTTATGTTCTGAATGTCGGCACAGTGTATCGCGCGCTGTTCACTACACTGCAAATCGAGAGCGGCAAATCCATTTTCATTGAAGGCGCGGCAACCGGCACGGGCAATGAAGCCCTGAAAATCGCCATCAAATCTGGCTTGAATGTGATTGGACTGGTCTCAAGCGAAGAGCGCGGCAAACAGATTGAAGCCAAAGGTGCGAAGTATATCAATCGCAAAGACAAATCCCTTGAAAAAATTTTCACGAAGATTCCTGAAAAGCCGAGCGACATCAAAAAATGGGCAAAAGATGGCGAAACCTTTTTGAAAAAGGTCAAATCTTTGAACGGTGGCAAACTTGTCGACTACGCCGTCTCACACGCAGGCGAGCAATCCTTTCCGCGCACATTTCAAGCGTTAGCACAAGGTGGCACGCTGACCTTCTACGGCGCCTCAAGCGGATACCACTTTACATTTCTTGGCAAGAAAGGCACGTCAACGCCTGATGCGATGCTTTCCAAAATTCGCTTCCGTGCCAATGAATCCGCCCTTTGCTACTATGGCACCAGCGTTGATAAATCGGGCATTGTTGATGAGGTTGGCTTGGAAATCATTGAAACCTTGCGTGAGCGCAAGGCGCGCATCGTGGTTGCTTGTTACACTGACGCGCAAAAGGAATTTATTGAGTCGCTTGGCTTTGGCGATGCTATCAAAGGTGTTGTGAGTCTTGAATCCATGAAACGGCGCTATCAAGACGATTTCGAGTGGCAAGCCCCGATGAAAGCCTTACCTGATGCGCGTAAGGAAACCGCTAAGTTCAAAGAGGCAGTGCAGGAGTTTAATGAAAAGACGCTCAAACCCTTTGGCAGTGAAGTTGGCAAAGCCTTGCGTTCGCCCGATAATCCGCGTGGCAATCCTGACATCGTTTTTGAACGCGCTGGACACGATGCGCTTGCAGTTTCAACGGCAGTCGTGAAGCCCTTTACTGGCAAGGTGATTTACTGCGAAGAGATGAACGGCAAGCGATATAGTTTCTATGCGCCACAAGTGTGGATGCGCCAGCGCCGAATCTACATGCCTTCTGCTAACATCTTCGGCACGCACCTTTGCAACGCCTACGAAGTTTCTGTTATGAACGACATGGTCGACGCAGGTCTGATTGAAATTTCTGAACCCTATGTTGTGAGCTTCGATGAAATTCCGCAGGCACATCAAGATATGTGGGAAAATAAGCACAAGGCAGGTAACTATGTTGGCAATCATTGCTTGCCACAACTTGGCTTGAAGACGAAAGAAGAACTCTTCAATGCGTGGAGTTTGAAAATAAGTATGGGTAGAAAATGATGATGCGCACGGCACAGATGCAAGTTTGGAAAATGGCTTGACTTTTCGTATAGCTTTTTGTGTAGCTTCTAAGGCTTATTGTAATGCAAGATGAACGAGAGTAATGCACTGGTTACACACTGGAAAGCTGCTGCCCAAGCATTTCAGAAAAATATGTTGGCTGTGGAGCGACGAGGCGATCATGAAGCCATTCATGATGCACGAGTAGCAATGAAAAAGTTGCGTAGTTATGCAATGCTCTACGACAGCACAGTAGGCACAACACTTTGCAAGCAGATAAAGAAGTTCTCTCTGCAATATCGCACGGCTGGGGCGTGCCGCGATACTTACAACTCTCTTCAATTGGTAAAGAAATTTGGCAAAAAACTCAACTGCGAGTTTCAGCTCTTCCTTGCCTACTTGCAATTTACACTGCAGGCAAATCTGCGCTACTTGCGCTATGTGCTGAAAGTGCGCCCGATTTTGACACAGGAGTGGCAGGAATGGGAAAGCGTGATAGCTGCACCAGAGCTTCAATCGGCACATGTAACAAAATCAATGAAAGAGGCTATCGTGGAGCTATGGGAAAGTATTAGAGTGCCAAAGTCAATGGACGATGCAGAGTGGCTACATAGCTTACGCAAAGACTTGAAACGCATTTTTTACGCGTTGCAAGCCGTCCCCATGCCAGAGCGTTTTTCTGCGCATCACATAAAGGAGATTCGTGAGCTCAACACGCTCTTTGGAAAGTGGCAAGACCTGCACCAGTTGGAGCTACGCACGAAGGATTTCAAGGAAAACTTGCTTGATAAAAGCACAAGTGAGTATGGACATCTCAAGCAACTCTTGAAAGCCATTGAAAAAGAGAAAGAATCCGAGTATAACGCGCTGCGCCAGAAGCTATCCTCACTGCTCAAAATCGACTAAAGCTACGGCTGCGAATCGTCCGGCGGTCGCTTGGTCGGAATCACTGCACCGTTGATGCGCAGTTCATACCGCTCTTCGGTAGCATTTGCAAACACATCCATAATTTCTTCCTGCGACATGCCACGCATATACAAAAATTCCATGTAGCGGTAGAGCCCAAAGTCAGCCAGCATCGCAGTTGCGATAGCATCATCTGGCAAACCGTAGCTACGGCAATGTCGTTCAGCTTGAGCAAGCCAATCTTTAATGAAGGCTTCATCTTCGCCACGTGACCTAAAAAAATCTGAAATGAGAACAGAAACACTCTGCATAGTAGGATGAGGATTCATCGCAAAATAACGCTCCATATCTGCTGAAATTTCAGAGAGAGCTACGAAATCATCTTCATCCAAATACTTTGCCAGTAACTGGGTGACCTTCTCCATGCGGTCGTTTTGGTTCGGTGTAAGCATAACGCAGTTGTTGAGTTGGGTGCAATCTCGGCACAGACGCTCTGCCGCAAAAACGCAATTGTGCTAAGATACATTCCGCAAAGCTCAATTCGCAGAAAAACTTTGGCGTCGTGGATGAGTGCAGAGGTGAGCAAATCTTAGCGCTCAGTTCTGATTTGCTTCAAGTGTATTGACTTGACAAGTTGGAGTAGCAAAAAATATATTCTGGGTAGTCTTCATCCACAATCTTGATTTGCTGCATGCCACAACAAGCCTATAAGCGCACCGTTCGGGACTTGCTCTCCCAAGCCGAAACCCTGCGACACACTGCGCCTCAACAAGCCCTTGAACGCGTGCAAGCAGCACTCGAGATTGCCAAAACAAAACACTACACCAATGGCATGGCTGAGTGTCTCTTGCTCAAATGTGAGCTTGAGCTCCAAGCGCAATGCTTTCCACAAGTCATTGAAATTGCACATGAAGCCCTTGAAACATTGAAAGCGATAGATGCTTCATATTTGTCTGCCTTTCATCGGTTGATGGGGCTGGCGTATTGGAAACAGGGAGACTTCAAGAGTGCGGTTGTGCATGGTCAGCAAGCTCTGTCTCTTGCAACAGCCTCAAAGGATAAAAAAGCCAAGTTGCTGGCTCATCAAAACCTTGCTCACATCTACATCTACCTTGACGACTACGACGAAGCTCTTTCACACCTACATCTTGCGCTCTCACTTGCCCAAGAGCTCGGCGCACAGGAGCAACTGGCTATCGTGCATAACTATATCGGACTGATTCATTGGAATCAAGGTAAAGACGAACTGGCTATGTCCGAATTTGAAGCCAGCATCAAAATTGCCGAAACTTTTGACTTTCAACGGCACCTGCACACTGCGCTCCATAACCTTGGAAATGTGTATGCTCGACGTGGCGAACTCCATTCAAATCCCGATGACCTACAAAAAGCCCTCTGCTTTTTTGAAAAGAGTCTAAACATTGAAGAAACCTTAAAAGATGACAATGCCATCGCACTTTCTCATAACAACATTGGCAATGTTCATAGACTTTTAGGCAGTCGTCAAAAAGCCCTCGAGCATTACCACACGGCTCTTGCACTCTCAGAGAAAATTGGCGCAAAATACACACGCATTGATGTGCTCATCAATCTCGGTCTTTTCTACATCGAAGAAAAAAACTTCACGACTGCACATCTTCACCTTAACGAGGCACTTGCACTTTCCGAATCGGTTCAATCCAATTCGCAAATCGTCGACATTCTTGATGCCCTGACACAACTATACAAGTCACAAGGGCAATTCAAGGAGGCACTTGAGACGCAAGAACGCCTGAATCAGGTGCAGCGCAAAATTTTTAACACCAATGCCGATGCGCGTTTGAAAAAGCTCCAACTTGCTATGCAAATTGAGCGATACATACATGAGCGCAACGCACTTGAAGCCGAACTTGCCCGTAAGCAAAGCGCACTCCAAGCGCTCACGCTAACTTTGACGCAGAATAGCCAGTTGATAGCCGAACTGCGCGATGAACTCATCAAATTAAAAAACTCGCCGAGTAGCGAAAGAAGTTTTGATGCACTTCTGCAAAAACTCAACGCACATACTTCGCAGAACAGAGATTCTCAAATCTTCCAGCAGCAATTTGAACTGCTACATCCTAATTTTCTGACACGGTTGTCCCAAGCCTTTCCACAACTGACTCCGACGGAACTAAAACTCTGCACCTTGCTCAAAAGCAATCTTTCCAGCAAAGACATCGCGCGCCTGCTGAACATCTCGGTGCGCAGTGTGGAGTCGCACCGCCTTAGCATTCGCACCAAATTGCGCCTAAAAAGGAAGGATAATCTCGTCCAATTTCGTTTGAAGGGTCTGGATTTTGTCAGACCCTTTTTAATTTCATAATTAAACATCAATCCGTAACAAAACTCGGAAATCGTTGGTGGCTTCAATTTCAGGTGAGCGATGGAAAATGGCGTTGCCTTCGTTGCCCGGTGCTTCGCCCTTCAAAATTGCGACATCAAAGGCATTGAGCCGCCGCACCTTCTGCCAATCACGCACAATTTCGTCATTCGTCTTGCCGTCGCGATTGACATTGTCGTTTTCCAAATACTCCGTGCCTTTGCCAATGTAGGTGCAAAGCAGACGGAGCGGATAAAAATCACGGTGAAACTTGCGGCACTGGTCGGTGCGAATGGTCTCTAAATAGAAATGCAATTCATTTGCATCGGTAAGCTCGGCAAAAAAATTGGCTATCTGCGCAATGTCCGCAATGAGCGCCTCTTTACCGATGTCATCTTCAAATGCACTTAGCTCCTGCCGCAAAGTCTGCTCGACATCACGCGCCGAGAGCACTTTGCAAATGTGAATATCTTCATGGCGGTGTTTCATCAGAAACGCCTCAATCGCCTTGTTCGGCTGGCGTTTCCAAACCGCAAGGTTGCACTCGGGAGTAAAAATGGCAGAGAGTTCTTCCAGCGTCTGTGCCCAAGCAATATGAGAAAGTGTTGCTGCGACCTTTGTCATAGCACAATTGAATAAGTTTTGAACCGAATGAAAGCCCCAAGCGTGAGTAGACTTGTTGGAATAAGCATCAACATCAAGAGCACCAGCGTGCGTTTAGCGACCTCTGCAAAGTGCTCTTCCTGAAACTGAAATTCTGGCAATTGAGTGTAACTCGTAAAAGCTTTGCGCTGAAAAATGAGCGGCTCGAACAACCGCCGCCATTGCTGATGAAAAGCACGTGCCTGACGCATAAACTCAGCATAACGCTCTTCACTTGTGCCAACAATAGTGTTCAGCGCCTGCTGCATCACAATTGCTGGCGAAAGCCATTGAACGCGCTTTATAAACTCGGCTTGTTGCGCGCGCTGCGCATGGAATTTTTCACGCACAGGTTGAACAGACTTCAACACCTCTTCCATCGCAAGCAAGTTTTTGATGGCAAAGTCTCTATCGCGTGCCAGAGTATCTTTGGCAAGTTCTGGATGCGCTTGATAAAATTGCTCAAGCAACTTGGCAGAACGCCGTTCCGCCTCCACGCTTGCCTGACGCATCGCATCAACATACTTGACTCGAGATGGTAACGGATAAAGCACTTCCGCCAAACCATTCAGCACCGAAGGCAATACAATCAGCAATGCTATCCAACATGCACCCAAAATCAAGGCATTGACGGCTGGACTTTTGCCAAACGATAACACAAACCATACTAACGCCACCCAAAACATGCCATAGACCAACACAGCCAGCATTAACAGCACCACGCGCCCTACGCCCGCTTCAAGCCTTGCATCAGACCACAGCACACCAATCAGCACCAGTGCTTCCGCAACGCCAAGCAGAATTGCGGCGCGCAGCAAAAGCTTGCGTTTGGCAATCTCAAACAGTGAGACTGGTTGCACCCCGAAAAGCGAAAGCACCCCGCTTTCCTTTTCGCCCGACATCACGCTAAACAATAGCGCCAAGATGAGCAACGGAAAGAGGTAAATGATGACAAAAGCAAAATCAAATTCGCCCAGCTTGAGCTTCAAGGGATGTCTCAAATCCGATTCATCTTGCTCGAGGGCTTTTTGCTCGCTATCCAAGCGTATCAAGCGTTCTTTGATATGCAAATCGCTCTGACCAATCGAGAGCGCTGAAAGGTTAAGGAGAGGCAGGGTCGCCGTCGCCGCAGCGCGCATGTTGGCGAAATAAGGATGTCGTGCGCCCCACGCTGGCGGTTCTAACGGCTTTTGGAGCGACACCAGTTTCGCTTCTTCTTTCCTAGCCACTTGCTCCAAAGAGTCTAAAAATGCCTTGCGTTGATGGGTATCGCACATCAGTGAGGCTTGTTCTCTCTGAATGGCTTCGCGCCCGTTGTAAATTGCATACAGCGCAACAACAACGAACACCACAAGCAAAATCCAAAGACTGCGCTCACGCTGAACGAGCCGCCACTCTTGACGAATGAAGCCTTTCATTTCACAAAACCGAAATATTGGCGACACTGACGATAAGTCCCACGAGCGATGCCAAAAGCCACGCGGCAAGTATCCAAAGGCTTTGCACCACGTTCTCGATTGCCCAAGTCAGCGATGGCGCAGTGTATTCAAATGCAGGAATTTTTTCCCATAGTGCTTTTCCTGCTTTGTATTCCCAATCACCTGTTTTGGAGTGGTATGCCATATCCATGTTGAGTGCTTTGACCAGCACGCGCCGATAGGCTTCGGCAGATTCTGCAAAGTGCCGATGATGCCAAAAATCTGAACCTGCTATTGCCATAGAGAGCATTTGAATCGAGATAGTTGGCGAAAGCACGCCTGCCCATTGATAGAAGCGGCTTTGTTCGTCGTAGCGGCGATACAAATTGCCGAAGTGCTTATCGAAGACCTTGCTGGCATATTCTTCACCTTCTTGCATGGCGATTGCATCAAAATTGACAGGCAGTTTATGCACGGAATCTACGCCGTATTCTTTGAGCAATCTTGCTTCAAGTTCCTTACGGCGTTTGTCAGCAGGATTGTGTCCATCAATTCCGCCACGAATATCATTGCGAACTTGCTGATTGAATGTGCGTAGCGACGGCACAGGATAGCGTTGCTCGGCAAGGTCAATAAACAACTTCGGCGCAAGAAAACTCTGTGCAAACCAAATCCCCAACAAGATAACTAACGACACCTGCGACGAAGATGCCTTCGCCGAAACCGCTAATGCCAATGCACACCAAACCGCAAAGAACGCCAAATATGCGCCAATCATCGCACTGTATCGCATAGGTTCGAAGGACAGGTTGGCACTTTGCATCAAAACCAGCGAACCGATGAGCGTTGCAGGAATCAGAATGAGCAATAGTGCGGCAAAGACACCGAGCAATTTTCCAAATGCAAGTTGGGGCATTGGCACGCCAAGCGACATCAAGAGTTTGAGTGTGCCTTGTTCACGCTCGCGTGTGAAGGCAGAAAAGGCGGTCAGAATGATAAGCAGGGGAATGAGCAGTTGCATGGTAACAGCGGCGGTGAGGTCGCCGAAACGCTGAACTGGTGTGGCATCAGCGGCTTTGCGATATTCAAATTGATTTTGATGATGAGCTTCGAGCAAGACGGCAACGCCAGTGTAAGCATCTGTGCCCTCATCGAGCGCGCTAAGTAAGTGCTTCGGCTTGAAGGCGTAGTTGCCGTAGTGCGCGGCGCTGTGCGGATTTTTCTCGTCTTGATTAAGCCACCGCTCGCGCTCACCTTGTTTGGCAAGTTCCCGCTCTGTGATTTCGGTCGACACATATCGCCAACTTGTAAAAAGCGACGCTAAGAGCAACACGAGCACAATACCTGCGCTCCACCGAAATCGCCCGTCTCGCAAGGTTTCCGTGAGTTCTTTTTTGGCAACCGTCAGAATCATGTTTCGCTTGATTTGAATTGGCAACCTAAACCGCAAACGTAATACTTTCGCACGGAAACGCAAATCGTTTGCATTTCGATTTTAGTTACCCGTGTAAGATAAATAAATCATTTGAACTTTTTGCGATTTCGAGAAATAAGGCATATCTTACGTCAGTTTGCTCTTTCAAACTTCATCAAATAGCGAAGTAGGTTCAGCCTAAAAGACGGCTGATTAATAAGGAATCGTGTGCAAATCACGAGCTGTCCCGCAACTGTGAGTAACACAAAAGGTTTCGCCCTTGTGTGCCATTGTTTCCTGAATGGGAAATGAGAAGGCCGGCGAAACCCGTTACAAGCCAGGAGACTTGCCTACTTCGTATTGACAGATGCCCTCGTGGATTGGGGTTGATGTCAGGTCTGCTGAAGTAGCACAAGCATCTTTCTACCTTCCCTGCTGTTGAAGGCTTTGCTACTTCTTTACGCCTCTTGTCATTCCCTTATCTCGCGAGTGCATTGAAAGTTTTGAAGTGTCTTTTTTCATAACTCTAAACTTTCAAGGCAATGCAAAATCACAATCTGGGCTATCCGAGGATTGGTAGCCAACGCGAGCTCAAAAAAGCCTGCGAAGCCTACTGGTCAGGCAAAATCTCACAGGAAGAACTTGTGCAAACGGCACAATCTATCCGTCAAAAAAACTGGCAAACTCAACAAGCGGCAGGTATCCAGTTGATTCCTGTAAATGATTTTTCGTTTTATGACCAAGTGCTCGATATGTCTCTTTTGTTAGGGGCAATCCCTAAAAGGCATCAAGCCCTTGCCAAAGCAAAATCGCCGTTAGACTTATACTTCGCTATGGCACGCGGCTATCAAAAAGAAGGCTACGATGTTACCGCAATGGAAATGACCAAGTGGTTTGATACCAACTACCACTACATTGTGCCTGAATTTACCAAAGACCAAAGCTTTGAGCTACTTGGCACAAAGGTGTTTGATGAATTTGCCGAAGCCAAAGCCTTAGGTATTCCTGCAAAACCTGTCTTGATTGGGGCAGTTTCTTACTTGCTTCTGGGCAAAGAAAAAGGCGAAGAAACCTTTGATAGAATTGACTTGATAGATAGACTTTTGCCCGTCTATGTTCAAATTCTGCAAAAATTAGCGGCACAAGGTGCAACATGGGTGCAAATTGATGAACCTTATTTAGTGATGGATTTGAGCGACAAAGAGCGCCAAATCATAGCATCGGTCTATGCGGAAATTCGCAAGCAAGTGCCAAACTTGAAAATTATCTTAGCGGCGTATTTTGAAGGCTATCAAGATAACTTAGACACGGCTCTTTCCTTGCCCGTAGAGGTGCTACATTTGGATTTAGTGCGTTGCCCTTCGCAGTTAGATGATGTGCTGAATCACCCTGCTTTGGACAAGCAAATTCTTTCCTTAGGCGTAGTAGATGGCAGAAACATCTGGAAAAATGATTTTGAAAGTTCTTTGCGGCTCATTCAGAAAGCAGTTGATAGAATCGGCGCAGAGCGGGTTTGGGTGGCACCGTCTTGCTCACTTTTGCATGTGCCATATGACTTAGATTTTGAGCAACAACTCGATCCTGAAATCAAACAATGGCTGGCATTTGCCAAACAAAAATTGATTGAAGTAAGCACACTGACGCGCCTTGCGCAAGGGGAAAACTCGCCCGAATTAGAAAAAGCCTTGCAAGAAAATCGGCTTGCGCACGAAAACCGCAAAACTTCTGCACGTATTCACAATCCAAAAGTTAAAGAACGCCTTGCGGCAATAAGTGAAAAAGATTTCAAGCGAAAATCTGACTTTCCTACACGCCGAAAGATTCAAAGAGAACGGCTGCATTTGCCTTTATTCCCGACTACTACCATCGGCTCATTCCCACAAACGCCCGAGATTCGGCAGCTTAGAGCTCGCCTCAAAAAAGGTGAACTCACGCAAGCCCAATACGAAGCCGAAATTGAAAAAGCGATTGTAGAAGTAATTCGTTTGCAAGAAGAAATTGGCTTAGATGTATTGGTGCACGGCGAATATGAACGCAACGACATGGTAGAATATTTTGGCGAATTGTTAGACGGCTTTGCTGTCACGGAAAATGGTTGGGTGCAAAGCTACGGCAGCCGATGCGTAAAACCGCCCATCATCTTCGGCGATGTGAACCGTAGCAAAGACCTTTCAGTGCGTTGGAGCAGTTTTGCTCAACAGCAAACGCAAAAAATCATGAAAGGAATGCTCACAGGACCTGTTACGATGTTGCAATGGTCTTTTGTGCGTGATGACCAGCCGCGTTCAGAAACTGCCTATCAAATTGCCTTAGCAATTCGCGACGAAGTATTGGCATTAGAGCAAGCTGGTATCAAAATCATTCAGATAGATGAACCTGCCTTTCGCGAAGGACTGCCGCTTCGCAAAAAGGACTGGGCAACCTATCTGGAATGGGCGGTCAATGCGTTTCGTTTGGCGGCAAGCGGTGTAAAAGATGAGACGCAAATTCATACACACATGTGCTATTCGGAGTTTAATGATATTATTGACCGCATCGCCAGTTTAGACGCTGATGTTATTACCATAGAAACCTCTCGCTCGGAGATGGAATTGTTGGAGGCGTTTGTAGATTTCAAATACCCCAACGAAATCGGACCGGGTGTGTATGATATTCACTCGCCGCGTGTACCGAAAGTAGAAGAAATGGTCTATTTGCTCAATAAAGCCAAAGAAGTCTTGCCCGTAGAAAACATTTGGGTCAATCCAGATTGTGGCTTAAAAACGCGCAAATGGGAAGAGACGAAGCCTTCTTTAGAAAATATGGTCAAAGCCGCACAAATTTTGCGTGAGCAAGTCGTAGAACCTATAAAGGCTACATAATGTCTAACCGAAGCCTGTGAGAGTTTAGACTTACTACGTCAAGAAGTGCTTGATTTTAGGCGATATTAACTGCAACGCCTTACCCATGACCTCTCCCTGTTTTGGCTTTGCCAAAACGTCCCTCTCCTTCAAAAGGAGAGGGACGTCGCAGGAGCGACAGGGTGAGGTACGTCTCTCGCCTTGCACGAGATTGAGGCTCGGCGTGCAGGTTCGTGTAAATGCCATGTCGAGCCTCCGCTCTTTGCTTTTTGAACTGATTTTCAACGTAGTAAGTCTATTCTTACAGGCTTCCTACACTATTTTTTTATGCCACGCCACGAAGAAAAAATATGCCCGCGATGTCAAGCTCGATTTGAGTGCAAGGTCGGTAGCATCAATTTATGCCAGTGCCAAACGGTAAGGCTTACCGATGAAGAGCGCGCTTATATCCAATCGCAATTCGATGATTGCCTTTGTGCCAACTGCTTACTTGAACTGAAAAAGGAATACAATCAGCGTCAATTTGAGGAGAAAATTGCACGCGTGTGCGCGTTCTACAATCTGAACCCGCCTTTTCAAAATTAAGTGAGCATTAAGTAAAGTAAGCAAAAGGAACATCACCCATCGTTTTAGAATGGCTACTGCCTGTATTGCTTCGCTGGAAAAATCAGCGGCTTGAATGGTTGTGTAGAAAATCTGCATCCGTTGATAAATGATGGGCTAATAGGAGGTCAATCCTGCTTTCCGCTTCTTGGCGCGCGCGGCAGGCGCATCGTCTTTGCCCACAACAACCCTTTCCCAATCGCCATACATTGGATTGGGAAAAATGATAAATCGCCGTCCAAACTCGGCACGCAGTCGCTCCACCTCGCTATTGCGCTCGCTGACTGTGTTTTTCTCGAAAGCGTCGCTGAAATCGGCAAGGTTATCGCCGCAGAGCAAAATCACTTCATATTTTTCGGCAATGCGTTTTCGGCGGGCTTCTTTGCTTGGCTCATCGGTGCGCAAGAGCAAATGCGCGCTATCGGCGTAAGGGAAGTTCCATAGCTCGAGATTTTGAAGCGTCGCTTCGCGTAGCGATTCATGCCGATTGGAAATGTAAAAGACTTCTACGCCTTTGTTTCGGGCTTCGCTTAAAAATTCCAATGCGCCGGGCGTGGGACGGGCACGCGCCAATCGGCACCACTCGTCCCAATGCGCTGGATGCACGGTATCTTTCTCAATGAGCTTGGCTTGATGCGGCGTATTATCCAACACGGTCTCATCAATATCCATAATGACCGCTTTTGGTTTTTGTGTCTTTTGCTTGATGGCTTCGTTCAGGCGCAGGGTGGCAAGGTGATAGGCTTGATAGTAAAGGGCTTTGGCTTCGCCAGACTGCTGTTGCCACAGCGTTGCCATCACGGTTTGTTCGGAGGGCGAAAGTTTCTTTTCAGGCACTGTCGTGCGGGGTAAGGTGCGCGTCTGCACGGGCTCGGATTGGTTGCGCGCCAAATAGAACACCAAGAAGAAGAGTCCTACGCCTAATGCCAAAAGAAGCGTAAAGGTTGCTCGATTCATTGTGAAAAGTCGTTTGAAATGTTGTTCTGCTGATTCGTTTGAAGACGATGAGACTTGTTTTTGTGCTTCATGTCCAATTTGGATATGGATTCCTCGCTTTGCTCGAAATGACAGGCGAACCTCACCTCTGTCATGCTGAACGAAGTGAAGCATCCATACTGTATGGATTCCTCACTGCGTTCGGAATGACACTTTCGGTCTTATGTTGCTGACCTCACCCTGTCTGCTGATGCAGACGTCCCTCTCCTTCTGCAAGGAGAGGGACAATAGGGTGAGGTTATCAGAAACGCTCGCAATAACCTTGCCGAAAAATCTGCTCCTACTCACCTCAGCATTAGCGCGCTTCATCCAAAGCTTTTTCAAACCACGACACTTTCGGTTTTATGCTGCTGACCTCACCCTGTCTGCTGATGCAGACGTCCCTCTCCTTCTGCAAGGAGAGGGACAATAGGGTGAGGTTATCAGAAACGCTCGCAATAACCTTGCCGAAAAATCTGCTCCTACTCACCTCAGCATTAGCGCGCTTCGTCCAAGGCTTTTTCAAACCACGATACCACATTGCGCCAGTGTGCTTCGCCATAACAGCGAATGAATTGCATGGTATGCTCATTGCGCTTATCGCGCAGGGCTTCAAGACGCTGCTCAATGTATGATTTGGTGAGTGCAATACCACAATTTTCAGTGATGCATCGCCGCCATTCGGAATAACTCCGTGGAATCATTTTTTCTCTTGCGGTATTGTGGTGAAAATGATTTCGTTGTGCTTTACGCCCTCTCGATATTCTTCAACCTTGATGCGCCTGCCGTGCCTATCCCAAAACGACCATTCGCCAACGGCAGTATCGTTCTGAAAATGCGACTCCTGACACAGCGTGGAATCATCGTGCCAGTAGAGCCAACGCCCATGTTTCTTGCCGTTCAAATACGCTTCTAACCGACACACCGACCCATTTTCGTGAAAGAACGTCCAAACCGACATCAGGCTGTCGCCTGCTCGTTCATACTTGCCTTCGCAGAGCTTCTGACCCTGCTCATTCCACACTTGCCAAATGCCAATCGGATAGCCGCGCTCATCAAACGACTCCACCTTGTGCAACTGCCCATTGGCAAACCACGTTGAACAGACACCGACTTTGACCAAGCGTCCATCAGGCAATCGCTTGGCTGTAAAGACCGTTTGCAACTCTCCGTTCAGATACACAAGGCGATTTTCGCCCTCGCGAACACACCCCGCACAACACAGCGCAAGAGCCAGCACAACGAGAATGGAAATGCTATTCATCATCGTGCGCAAGTGTTGGTTTTCGTGCGCAGGCATATTTCTTTGCCGCACCCACCGCAATGCCAAACGGACAGAGGTAATGACACGCCCCACGCTGACCGAAAATCATCACCGAAAAGCCGACCACTGTGAGCAAAATAAAATGCCCAAATTGCACCAAGAGATTCTCATCGCCTTGCAGTGGCAGATGCACAGGCAGTTCGCCTTCGCTGAACATCTTGTCCGTAAAAAGCCACAGGATTGGTGTCCAGCTCACGAGTATGAGCAACACAAGGTATTGCGACCATTTGGGATTGAACGACACACGTTTTTTCGCCAGCGGTTGAAGCCAATCTTGCACGCCGCCCAGCCAGCAGAAATTGGCGCACACCCATCGTCCGCTTCTTGCCGCCCAGAAAATCACGGCCGTCCAAAAGGCTAACCCAAAGAGTGCCCACCAGATATTTGGCACCGTGAATTTGATGATGAAAATATGCACCACCACCGTCGTGATTTGTAGCACCAGCCGCCGACGCATTGCTTGACTGCGCGTCAGCGATTTAGCTTGCACGCTGTTCATAGCCTCTCCTTTTTTAAGTTGCAAATCATTTGCATTTACAAAGATGGCAAAAAAATTTGAATTCGCCTTGTGGAATTTGCCTTGTGGTGTTTCAGTCGCGCATATACTCGAGATAAAGTTTTTCCAAATCGGCGTGGGCAATATCGTCGGCGTTGAGCGTGGCGAGAAGTTCGCCGTGTTTCATCACGCCAAGGCGCGTGCCAACTTCCTTTGCGCGAAAGAGGTCGTGTGTAGCCATCAGCACCGCAACGCCTTTCTGGGCAAGCGTTTTCAAGAGTTCGGAAAATTCAAATGAGGCTTTGGGGTCTAAGCCGCTGGTGGGTTCATCGAGCAAGAGGGCTTTGGCATCTTTGGCAAGCGCAATCGCAATGCCGACTTTCTGCCGCATGCCTTTGGAGTATGCGCCGACGCGTTTGTGATGTGCTTCTTTTTCCAAGCCAGCCTGCAAAAGAAATTCCGCAAGTTGCTCCTGTGAGTAGGTTTTTCCGGAAAGCGTGGCGAAGTAGTCGAGGTTTTCAAGTCCAGTCAGATTTGGATAGAGCATCACGGTTTCGGGAATGTAGGCAAGGCGTTTTTTGGTCTCGAGCGGCTCGGCTTTGACGCTACGCCCATCGACTTTGGCTTCGCCGCTGGTGGGTTCGATGAAGCCCAAGAAGAGGTTGATGGTGGTAGTTTTGCCTGCACCGTTTTGTCCGAGCAAGCAAAAAACTTCTCCGGGGCTAACTCGGAGATTCAGGTTTTTGAGTGCAGGCGTACCGTTGTATGATTTTGAAAGGTTAATTGCTTCCAGCATGTTGCGTATGCTGTTTTTTGGCGTTGATAAAGTCGGTAATCGTGCCAGCGTGTGCGCCTGCGTGTCCGAGCGTAAGTCCGCATGAGCATCGCAGTTGTGCGGGTTTGCCGAATCCGCCTTGCATCGTACCGCATCCTGCAAGAAGTGCCGCGCCGAGCACGAAGAAGAGAATCTTTTTCATCGTTGCAAGTGGTTAAGTTTGATAGACCTGACAGCTCATTGTTACAATTTACAACACAATTTACGACATAGATTGCTGAAAATGCCATTCGGGGAACGGGTCAAAGTAGGTTTCCCAAACCGCTTCGCCTTGTGCCATTTCTTCAGGCGTAAGCAAGGCTTCTTCGAGTCGGGCGATGAGTTCAGCTTGATTCATCGTGGTGCCGATGAAGACGAGTTCTTGTCGGCGGTCGCCATATTTGCCGTCAAAGAGTTTTTCGATTTCGGCTTGCGTCTCGGCATCGACATCCCATTGCGATTTCGGCACGCTTGCCCACCACGAGCCTGCGGGTGAGAGATTGAGCGAACCGCCAGCCTGCGCCCATTCGCCAACGGTTTTCATGCGCGTCGCAAGCCAGAAAAAGCCTTTGGAACGCAAGACATCTTTCCAAACCTCCTCATCGTGAATCAAATTCCAAAGGCGCATCGGGTGAAAGGGTTTGCGCGCACGAAAGACAAAACTTGAAATGCCGTATTCTTCCGTCTCAGGCGTGTGTTCGCCGCGCAATTCTTTGAGCCACATCGGGGCTTTTGCCGCTTCTTCAAAACTAAACTTGCCTGTGTTCAAAACTTTGTCAAGCGGCACTTTCCCAAACACGGCTTCAACGATTTCCGCACGTGGATTAAGCGCATGAAGCACGGCACGAAGGTGCATTTTTTCGGCTTCCGAGACACGGTCAATTTTATTGAGCACAATCACATCGCAAAATTCCACTTGCTCGATAAGCAGGTCAGCAATGGTGCGCTGGTCATCTTCGCTGACGGCTTGCCCGCGCGCCTGCAAAAAGTCCGCTCGCCGATATTCTTCAAGAAAACTTGCCGCATCGACGACGGTCACCATCGTATCAAGCCGCGCCACATCAGAAAGGCTTCTGCCCTCTTCATCTTCAAAAGTGAATGTTTCCGCAACAGGCAACGGCTCTGAAATACCAGTGGATTCAATCACAAGGTAATCAAACCGCCCGTCGCGAGCCAGTTTAGAGACTTCAATGAGCAAATCTTCGCGCAAGGTGCAACAAATGCACCCGTTCTGCATCTCGACGAGTTTTTCTTCGGTGCGTGAAAGGTTTGCCCCGCCTTGCTTGATGAGTGCCGCATCAATGTTGATTTCGCTCATATCATTGACAATCACGGCGACTTTTTTGCCCTCACGGTTCGCAAGAATGTGATTGAGCAGCGTCGTCTTTCCTGCGCCCAAAATCCCGACAGCACCGTTACAGGTAATTGCTTTGCTGGTCTTGACATGGCTAATCTGAATGAGATAGGTTTCGTGATTTTTGATGTAATTCTCAAAATATGCAAATCATTTGCATTTT